>Ga0208879_1000280_pt1 | contig 54823 bp, 43 predicted proteins | sample Knorr_S15_td_Bot_FD_185605 | JGI IMG/M metagenome (GOLD analysis project Ga0208879, IMG submission 185605) | Marine microbial communities from Southern Atlantic Ocean transect - Knorr_S15_td_Bottom_ad_5009_LV_A (SPAdes) (version 2) | ecosystem: Environmental > Aquatic > Marine > Oceanic | place... | reverse complement strand
TCGGTCGCGCCCCCAAAGGTTGAGCGCAAGCAGGTATCGCCAGGACCAGTGCGAATCGTTCCGAGCGGCCCACTCCAGCACACGGATCGTCTCGGGTCGGTACGGGAAGACGAACGCCGGGTCCGCGCCACCTGCGAGGGTCGCTGGGTCACCCTGTAGCCAAGCTCCCCAGGCACGGAGGAGCGGACTGTCGAAGGCGACGTCTCCCAACACCGCGATCGAGGCGCCATCCCAGGGAAGGCCACGGCGCTCATAGCCGACCGCGAGCTCGAGCAACTCCTGCTCCGGAAGCTCGCCATGAAGCGCGTCGACCAGAGCCTGGCCATCCGGAGCGGTCCCCGACGCCAGATACCGCTCGGCGGCCACGAAGTGATGGAGCGGATCGATCTCCAGAAGCCGACCGAGATGAATCTCCGCTGTCTCCCGATCTCCCGTCACACGGGCCGCAACAGCCAGCACCTGATGTGCGGGCAAGCTGTACCGATCGTAGTCCAGCGCGAGCGTCGCGTAGTGGCGCGCGCCTTCGAAGTCCCGATCGGCCAGCGCGAGCTCCGCGAGCTGAACGTACGCGACGGAGCGGAACGCCGTGGAACGCGCGGCCCACCCATACGCCTCCTGGGCGTCGAGGCTCCTCCCGGTGGCTCGGTAGAGATTCCCCGCCAGGAAATTGCCCTCCGGATCGTAGCCGTCGAGGCGGAGAACGCGTTCGGCGTGCGCCAAGCCTTCAGCGTATCGGCCGCGCCGGTACTCGAGGTCGCCTAGACCCAGCAGTGCTTCGCGATGCCACGGTTCGGCCTCCAGTACGCGCTCGAACATCGGATGCGCGTCCTCGAGCCGACGCCCGCGTACGAGTTCTCGAGCGGCAACGACCAGGCGGTCCGTCTCGGGGATGCTCGGCATCGCATCGTCGCCGGTGTCGAAGGGCCGGACGAGCGCTGTCTCTGCCGGGTTCGAGTGATAGACGAGGCCGAGCGCGGGGAACTCCACGGTGACATCGGCACCAGGCGGGATGTCCAACGCGTCCCCCCTGGATCCGTCCGGGCTGAACTCACGGCGGACCGGATCGAGGACGTCGAACGTCATGATTTCGTCCCAGACGAGCTCTCCGTTCGCACGGATGCGGAGCGTGTCGATGATTTCGCCGAATGCATGCGCCGATACGTTGATCCGCCCGCCATCGTACTCGACGAACATCGCGCCATCTCGAGACGCATCGGTGAGCCCTCCTAGGCCCTCCACCGGGAACCACGTTTCGGACCATCGGTCCGTCTGACCCGGGTGGAAGCCCACCTGCGAGACCGGGTTCACCTGACCGCCTGGTGTGTACTGCACGAACAGCCGGCCGGCCTGGAACTCGACGTACTGGCCGTCCGTGTCGGTGAGCAGATCCTCCCAGATCCCGCCCTGACGGGAGAGCGCCCACAGCCAGAGCTTCTGGCCCGGCATCTCTTCGTAGCGCGCCCAATGGCCGAAGCCGTAATCGGACTCGGTGAAGTAGCCGCCGAAGAAGTCGTCGTAGGCACCGACGACGTGGTAGGACTTGCTGCCCGCGAATCGGTTCTCGTCGTAGACGGCGAGATTCCGCCCCTCGGCGTCGAACGGCCACGCGCGTTCCGCCCCGGGATGCTCGAGGTAAGTGTTCCCGGGAATCGACATGACCAGGTCGTCGCGCGCGAAGGCCGCGGCGGTCATCCAGTTGTAATACGGCTGTTCGAGCGTGGTCGGGTTGCTCCACAGCACGTTGGTCTCGAAGTACGCGCGGTCCGCCGGGAGCCGTATCTCAACGCGCCAGTTCGTGCGCGACGGCAGGTCCATGGCCCCGACGAACACGCTCACGCTCCCGTCGTCGTTCTCGCGCGTGACATAGTCGACAGGCGTCGCGGTAGCCGGCGTGTGTCCGACGACGCCGAAGTTGAATTCGATGCCACCCGAGGTCCACGGCCCCCGCAGCGAGATGTCCCGGAATTTCATCACCTCGTTGCGGTAGATGAACTCGTGCCCGCTCTCCTTCACGCGAGCGCCCCAGACCTTCCCGCCCACCTCGGGCAGAACCCAGACCTCGATCCACTCGTTCTCCAGGTGCACGACCGTCCAGTTCCTTTGCTCAGACTCGTGCGCGTATCCCTCGAACTTGTGATAGGGATAGAGCCGGGCGTCGCTGGCTAGGATCGGGATCGGGTTGGGGTCCGAGAACGGGTAGGTGTGGATCGTTCTCTGTTCGACGGTGATGCTGGCGGCGGACTGCGCGGACAGGGACTGGCAGAGCAGCGGTCCGGCCGCGACGGCCAGCGCGACCACGAGGCGTGAGGGGCGCAGGTTGAAGGCCATGAGCAGTCCCGGGGGGGTCGGCGACGAACCGGCCGCGATACGGCCAGTGGAGCAACTTCGGTCGGGTCGGAGACGTGCACAACGTGGTATGGACCCGCCCCGGCCGGGGCTCACCGACCAAGCGCGAGGGTGCCACATCAGTCGCTTGGCGCCCGACTGAACCGCCACCTATTATCGGTAGGGTTCCATAGGGCGTCCCTGATCCGCTTCATCCGATCCGAGGAGCACGGTACCGATGGACATCTCGCGGAGAGAACTCCTCAAGGTCTCCGCCCTCGTGGGTGGGGGCGGACTCGTCAGCGCGCTCGGTTTCGACCTGAAGCCCGCCTACGCGCAGTCCCGCGAGCTCAAGATCTCGAACGCGCGCGAGTTCAAGACGATTTGCCCGTACTGCGCCGTGGGATGCGGGACGATCGCTTATGTGCACGGGTCCGGCGGCCTCAACACCGTGAACTTCCTCGGTAGCCGAAGCCTCGTGTGCTCCCTATGCGCCACCGAGTGGCGCTTCCCCCGCCTCACCTGCGCGCACTGCGGCGAGACCAAGGCAGATCAGCTTCTCGCCCACACGGCCGAATCGGTGGCTCACGTACGCGTGGATGAGTGCAAGAGCTGCAGTCAATACATGAAGACCGTGGACCTCCGCAAGCGAGGAGACGCCGTCCCGCTGGTCGACGAGCTGGCCACGGTGGAGTTGGATTTGTGGGCGCAGGAGAGAGGCCTGACGAAGATGCGGGTGAACGTGCTGGGGCTATAGGGGCGAACAGCGCCCCAATACGCGCACGCAATGCGGCCGTTGGGCCTCGCCGCCGGCCCCTGTGCGCTCCATCCGCCGTCCTCACACCGTATTACTCTTGACGTCCACGTCACTTCCGAGTCCGCTTCTCCATGCGAATACTGAAAGGAAAGCACGCCGGGCGAGATCTGACCTCGCCGGGACGCAGCGTCCGCCCGACGCCCGAGGCCGTTCGCGACACCTGCCTCTCGCTCGTCGGGAAGGAGATCAACGGCGCGCGCTTCCTGGACCTGTTCGCGGGATCGGGGGCGGTCGGCCTCGAGGCGTTCTCCCGCGGGGCTCGCTACGTGGATTTCGTCGAGAACGGCCCCGCGGCCCTGCACTCGCTCAAGGCCAACGTGGCTGCTCTACGGGCCACCAAGCGCTGCCGCATTTTCAAGAAGGACGCGCTCCCGTGGATCCGATCGCTCGAAGAAGGCGCCTACGGGATCGCCTTCGTCGACGCTCCATACGGGTCGAAGAAGCTCGATCGGGTCATCGAATACTGGAGAGAGACCCCCTTCGCAGACATCCTGATCCTGGAGCACCACAAGGAGCACGAGATCGGGATGAAGGGAAAGCGATACGACTTCGAGGGTGCGACGCGGATCACACTGCTGCGGAAGGGCGCGAAGGCGCTCTGATGCTCCGCACGTCCGACGTCCTCGCATGCGGGCCCAGCGCCTCGCCGCCGCTTACTATCTCCGGAGCCGGTTAACGACAACGGAGGATCTCGATGAAGCCCGCGCCACCGAACTGGGCGAATCGCATCTCGCTGGTCGCCATTCTCGCGCTGAGCTTGCCGCTCCAGGCCCAGACGTCCACGACGAACCCGTACCGCGCCACGTTTGGGTGGGAGCAGCTCCCCGAAGGGCGAAGTCTCGGGACCGTGAGCGGCGTCTTCCCGGATCCGGATGGCGAGCACCTGTGGATCATGGACCGGTGCGGTGCGAACCAGTGCGCCGGAACGGACCTCGACCCGATCATGAAGTTCGATCTCGACGGGAATCTGGTGGCGAGCTTCGGTGCTGGACTGTTCGCGTTCCCGCACGGGTTCGCCCTCGACGACGAGGGCTTCCTGTGGGTGACCGAAGGCGGATCGCATGGAGACGCTCGAGCGACGCTCGGTGAGAGCATGGGGATGGGGCATCAGGTCCTGAAGCTCGACCAACAGGGCGAGGTCGTCATGCGGCTCGGCGAGGCCGCGGTGCCGGGCGACGACGCCGACCACTTCAATGGGCCATCCGGAGTGGCTATTGCGGCCAACGGCGACATCTGGGTCTCGGACGGGCACCGCGGCGGAAACAACCGGATCGTGAAGTTCACCTCGGAAGGGGAGTTCCTGCTGGCCGTCGGGGGGGGTGTCGGCACGGAGAGCAAGGAAGCCATGGGCTTCAGCGATCCACACGACATCAAGATCGATTCCCAGGATCGGGTCCTGGTGGCAGACCGCGGCAACAGCCGGATCCAGGTCTTCGATCAGGACGGCGGCCTGCTTTACATCTGGACGCAGTACGGAAAGCCCAGCGGTCTCTTCATCGACCACAACGACATCCTCTACGCCGGCGATGGCCTCTCGGGCATGGTGCGCACCGGCCCACCGGACGACTGGCGGAGCAACCTAGGGTGGGAGAAGGGCATACGGATCGGAGACCTCAAGACCGATCAGGCGTGGGTCACACACTTCATCCCCCAGCACGATATCGATGTGGGTGCCGGAATCGAGTTCCTGGGCGTCGACTTCGACGGGAACATCTACGCGGGAGAGGTCCAGCGCAGACGCCTAGTGAGGTATGTGCCGTTTCGGCCGCCGGGGGAGTGATCACCGGAGCATCCACCGGCGCGGACGGACCCGGGTCAGGCCAATGGGGCCCATTTTGGCATTGACCTGCCCTGAGGTAAGACGGCGTCTTACCTGTCATGAAGACGCGTATATCATCGAAGGGACAGATCGTCCTCCCGGCCGAGCTTCGCCGAAAGGATCAGATCGAGGTCGGCCAGGAGTTCGAGATCGAGCGGCTTGATCGCGGCGACTACAGGCTAGTCCTCACAGCTCCTCCTCCGAATGCAGGGTTAGTGGACTGGCTCACGTCCTGTCCTGAAAAGGACTTCTTCGTCCCAATCGACTCGGGATCGACGGACGATCTTTGAAGTACCTCGTCGACACCAACGTTCTCAGCGAGCCGACACGGCCCGACCCTGACCCGCAAGTTATCGCGTGGCTACGGGAGAACGAGCGAGCCCTATCGGTCGATCCCATCATTCTTGGGGAGATCCGGTACGGGATTCTACTGCTCCGTGCGGGCCGGCGGCGCACGGCACTCGAGAATTGGTTCGACGACGGCGTGGTCCGACTGCGCTGCATCTCTTGGGAGGCCGAGACTGGCCTTCGATGGGCCGCTCTCGTAGCGCGCCTGAGGTCCAAAGGGCAGGCGATGCGGATCAAGGACAGCCTGATCGCAGCGACAGCGCTCGAGCATGGCCTAGTCGTGGTGACTCGGAACCGGGCGGACTTCGTGAGGACAGGCGTCGAGGTGTTGGATCCGTTCGCGGCGTGATTCCTGAGATGCCGTTGGTGGAATCCGTGAGAGCGATCGCATAGCGTATACGCTATATAGCGCTTCCGCTATATTCTCTCATGAGCCCCTCCGAGATCGTGCGACTGGCCAGAAGAAACGCAGATTTGACCCAATCCGAGCTCGCGGAGCGCCTCGGCACGACCCAGTCCGCGATCTCGAGGCTCGAGAGCGGGCGCATTCAGCCTTCGTTCGAAACGCTAGAGCGGGTGGCCTCGGCCTGCGGGTCCGCCGTGCAGCTCCTACTCGTGCGTGCAGAGGCCCCGGTCCCGGAGCTCGAGAGCGATCTGGCGCTCACGCCGGATCAACGGCTCAGGCAACTCTTGCGAGCCGTTGGCTTCGAGAGGGGCACCGACTGACGCCCCCGATGCTGCGGCGGCTCCTCTCGCTACTCCGACGGCAGCCTAAGCGCCACCAGCGAGCCAGGCATCCCGCGGCCCGCGATCTGCACCACGATGTACTGCTGCCCCTCGTGCTCATAGCCCATCATCCCGTACTGACTCGGGGCCGGCAGCTCGACGGTCCCGAGTCGCTCCCCGGTCATCTTGTCGACCGCGTGCAGGAGCGGTGCACCACCCAACCCTTCCCCGGTGATGAGGAGCGTGGGCGTGACCATCGTCACGGCGTGGGCCATCCGGCCGGTATTCGGGATGTCGATGCCCTGAAGCGCGGGGTGGTTCACGATGTAGTCCGGCGTATCACCGTTGGGCATCGCCCAGAGGTGCTCGCCTGTGTTCATGTCGATCGCGACGATCTGACTGTACGGGGGCTTCCAGATCGGTAGGCCTTGCGGGCCCCCGAAGTCACCCCTGTTGGCGACTGCCCAGTCCGAAATCGTCGTGCCGGTGGTCATGATGTCGTCCGGCAAGTCGATATCGGCCCCCGGCACGATGTTCTCCGACCGACAGCCCCGGCGGGTCGGGATGTACATGACGCCGCTCTCCGGGTCAGCGGACGGTGGCCCGAAGATGTTGGTCGCGCCGCTCGGGCAGCTCACGAACGAACGCTTGCCGTTGTATCCGATCGGGATCGGCGCGTTGAAGATCGGACCCAGCTCGTAGTGCTCGACCGTCTCTAGCGCCTCCGCTCTCAATGCTGGCGTGAAGTCGATCAGATCCTGGATCGTGAGTCCCTGCATCTCGTACGGCGCAGGCTTGGTCGGGAACGGCTGCGTCGGCGACAGGTTCTCGGTTTCGAGTACCGACACGGGCACCGGCCGCTCTTCGATCGGCCAGGTCGGCTCACCGGTCTCACGATTGAACGTGTATACCATGCCCTGCTTAGTGGCCTGAGCCACGATCGGCTGCGGCACTCCGTCCACGATCACATCCAGGGCGATCGGCGCCGTGGGGTTATCGAAGTTCCAGATGTCGTGGTGGACCGTCTGGAAGTGCCACGCCCGCTCTCCGGTCTCGACGTCGAGCGCGATGACACTCGTGCCGAACAGACCATCGCCCGGCCGGAAACCACCGAAGAAGTCGATCGTCGGCGGGTTCGTGGGGATGTAGACGAGTCCCCGGTCAGGGTCGGCCGACATCGGTGCCCACGAGGACACGTCGCCCGTGGTCTCCCACGCGTCGTCATCCCACGTGTCGTGTCCGAACTCACCCGGCCGGGGAATCACGTGGAACTTCCACTTGTGGTCACCGGTCGCCGCGTCGTACGCGAGGATGTCGCCCGGCACCATCTCGGTACGTGTCTGGTTGTAGCCCTGCTCGGCCGAGTTGCCGACGATGACCACACCGTTCACCACGATCGGTGGCGACGAGCTCGTGATGTGCCCCAACTCGCGCGGGATACCGAAGTCCGGGTCGTATGGCCCACCTTCCCAGCGGTCCCATGGCCCCCAGTCGCGAAGGAGATCGGGGAGTAGGTCGACGACCCCCGTCTGCGGGAAGTCGTCCAGCGGCACCGGTGTGCCCCAATCCTCCAGCGGCTGGCCCGTCTTGGCATCGAGCGCGTAGAGGAAGAAGGCCGGGCTCGAGATGTAGATCACGCCCCGACCGTCGACCTCGCCATACGCGACGCCTTTCCCATAGCCGTTGCGCATGCCGCGATCCCACCGCGTCGTGTGCGGCTCGCGGAACGTCCACAACGTCTCGCCCGTCTCGGGTTCGATCGCGACGACCGTACGGCGCGTGCCGGCGACCGTGTAGACGACGCCGTCTACGTAAAGCGGTGTCGAGCGCGACGTCGCGAGACGACTCGGGCCGAAGTTGTCGCCGCGCCAGATCCACGCGACCTCGAGCTGCTCGAAGTTCTCCGACGTGATCTGGTCGAGCGCGGAGTAGCGCGTGTGCCCGGCGTCGCCGCCGATGTAGCGCCACTCGCCAGAGGGTGCGGCTTGTTGGGCGATGACCGGTCGGGGCGCAGCCAATGTGCCCACGGCCCCAAGAGCAACACACAGCACCGGAACGAACAGCTTCAAATTGGCCACCCTCCGCCTCATGGCGGCGTTCAAAAGTTCTACGGCTTTCCCGTCCAAGGGGCTATCGCCTCCCTTCGAGCCGAGGCGCCGTGGGCGCCGGCCGTCGATGATTCGTCGCCTGCTCGAACGCGTAGCCGAACCCGAGCAGCATCTCCTCCGTGAACGGCCTGCCCAGGAACTCCAGACCCACGGGCAGGTCGTCGGTCGTGAAGCCTGCCGGCACCGTCAGCGCCGGGAAGCCGATCGCGGGACTCAGGCCCCTGTTGTCGCCCCATCCGTAGTTGTCGGCCGGCGCGGCGTTCGTCTCGGCGTCCAATGCGATCAGTGATGCCTGATGATCGAACGTCGCATGCACGATCACGTCGAGATCGTTGTCGGCCATCGCCTTCAGCACCGACTGCCGAAGGGCTTCCCTCTTCTGCATGACGACCAGGTAGCCCGGGTCACTCGTGGTCTTGCCGACCAGGGGCATCATCCCTCTCGCCCGCCAAGGCGTGACCACACCCGTAAGGAGGATCTCGCTCAGCGTGCTCACCGGGGAATTGGCGTGCTCGGCCAGATAGTCGTCCGTCGCCTGCTCGGTCTCGTAGTTGTTTCCGATGCCACGCACGAGCTCGAGATCGGGAATGACCAACGGGTCGACGATCTCGGCGCCCAGCGCGGCCAGCGCCCCATACGCCCGGTTCATGACCTCTCGGACCATCCGGTAGTCGTCCGAGGCCGGATCGGCCCCGCGGTCCATCGGCTCCCGCAGGATGCCGATCCGGGCGCCCTCGAGTCGATTCGGTTCAAGACCCGCCGTGTACGTCTCCGGCAGGTGGCCGACCGAGTATGCCGTGATGGGGTCGTTCGAGTCGTAGCCGACGATCGCGTCGAGCAGGATCGCGGCGTCCGTGACCGTCCGGGTCATCGGCCCCATCGTGTCCTGCGTCGGGTTCGCGGGCATCAAGCCGTGACGGCTCACGAGCTGGAGCGTCGGTCTGAGGCCAACCAGGTTGGCGACGGCCGCCGGGCCCCTTACAGATCCACCTGTGTCCTCGCCGATGCCGACCATGCCGAAGTTCGCCGCGATGCCTGCGCCCGTGCCGCCCGATGAGCCACTCGGGTTGCGCAGGGGGTCGTACGCGTTCCGGATCACGCCGTGCGCCGAGCCCACGTACCGAGATGCGAACTCGCCCATGGTGGTCTTCGCCAGGATGATCGCGCCCGCATCCTTCATCCGGATCGTGATCGTCGCGTCCCGGGCCGGCACGAAGTCCTCGAAGATCGCCGACCCGTAGGAAGTCGGCATGTCGCTCGTCTCGACCTGATCCTTCAGGAGCACCGGCACGCAGTGGAGCGGCCCGGTCATGCCTCCCGATCGCATCGCCACGTCCAACTCGTCGGCCTGATCGAGTGCGTTCTCGTTGAGGTGCTGGACCGTGTTGAGGGTGGGACCCGTCTGGTCGTACGCCGCGATCCGGTCGATGTAGCCCTGCACGAGTGCCCGGCATGTCAGGTCACCACTCTGCATCGCGGCGTGGGCTTCGGCGATCGTGGCCTCGACGATGTCGAAAGCCTGGGCACTGACGGGTGCCGCAGAGAGCGCCGGGACAAGGGCAGCCAGCGTGATGGCGCTGAGTCGACGCGTGCGGCCCTCGAGGGCAATGTTGCGACGTTCTACGGGCTCGGTGCTCAAACGGGCCTCACCGTGTATTGGCCAACTGAAAGTCCATGGGACACCAACATCCGGGGGAGCGCGCTGCAGGCGCAAGCCACTATTGCGTTCCTCCGGCATTGGAGGTGTTGCGACAAGTGGTCAACTTCGATGCGTAGTCGATGGCTCCCATCTTCTTCCCCTCCTCCCCTCATCTCCAGTGATCGCAACGAGTTACGCCTGAAATATATGAGGAGGTTTTCCACACTCCTGAGTGGCTCGGAGAGGCCAAAACAGGGCCTCGGAGGTCAAACGCCGAGGGCCGGGGCCACCACAGGCGGCACGCGCGATCCCAGCAGCCGAGGCGGCATCGGTGACCCATGTCCCGGACCACACCGACTACACGACGCTAAATCCTGTCCATGTCAGAATGGGACAGATTGAGGTGAGAATCGGGCGCTTCGGGACAAGATCGTCGAGCGGCGATGCCGCCGCCGATCGCCCGGATCATCAGCTCGCCGGTGGACACCCCTCGTGCCGCCCAGTTTCAGCTGAAACTGAGTAGCCTCAAGGGAGATCCCGCGACGCCCGCCCCGGGACATGGCCAGACTGGAGGAATCGTCCCACCCGGAGGGTGCCGCGACCTCTCGTCGGGGCACGGCACGACCCAACGGAATCACCGCGACCACCGCGGGGCGGCCGGGCGCCGGGTCGACCTCCCTAGGGCGCGGGTCGCCCGGTTGGCGGAGACTGGGACGAATCGATCCCAGCCCCCTCACCGCTCAATCGGTCACCGCCCGCTCAATTCCCCACCGGATACTCACGCGGAATCTGACCCACCAGCTTGGCCGGATCTGCACCCTCGATCGGCGTGAACTTCTGCACGCGGCCCATGAAGCAGTCCGCGAGGTACAAGTTCCCGTCCTGGTCGGTGGTGATGCCGTGGGAGCAGGCGATCCGGCCGGCCGGCGTTCCTGGCGCGCCCCAGCTGTACAGGAAGTTGCCCTCGAGATCGAACTTGAGCATGCGGTTTGTCGGCGCGTCACCTACCCAGATGTAGCCGTCTGTCGTGACCAGGTGGTTGGCCATCAGCGTGCCCTGATTGTCCCAGTGCGGCGACGTGAGCGGCCACATGTCCAGGAAGTTGCCGTCCTCGTCGAACACCTGCATGCGGGCGTGCCCACGGTCGACTACGAAGAGTCGGCGGTCGGCGCTGATGGCGATGCTGTGCGGGTTGTTGAACTCGCCGGGGCCGGGGTTCGCCCGGTCGACGGGCTCCTGGCCCCAATCCATGATGAAGTTGCCGTCGGGGTCGAACTTGGCGATGCGCTTTCCGTCGTAGCCATCGCTGATGAAGTACGTGCCGTCAGGCAGCCAGGCGATGTCCGTCGGTCGGGCGAAGTTGTTAGGCCCCCGCCCGGGCACACCGAGCTCACCGTGCGAGTACACGAGCTCACCCTCGTACGTGAACTTGTAGATCATGTGGAGCTGGTCGTCGATGATCCACACGTGCTTCTCTTGGTCGTACGGGCTCATCTTGATCTGATGAGGGCCCCGGCCGCACGGCTGCTGAGCGAAGATCGAGTCGAGATGCGGCCACTCCTCGACGAGGTTCCCCTCGCCGTCGTACACGTTGATGCTGTGCTCCCACCGCCTCTCGTAGCCGCGCCGGTTCTGCGTCGGCTGGCATCTAGCGCTGATGCCGTCGGTCGTTGGCGGAGCGTTCCCAACGACGTTGGTCGCGCCGTACGCCTGCCATGGGTCCATGCCTTCTTGGAGCGGTAGCTCGCCGCGCATGGCGACCCAGATCCGGTCCGGGCTCTCGGCGTACACGCCACCGAACGAGCCCCAGGTCCAGCCGTCATGGGAGTGACGCGTATCCGGAAGCGGCTTCGGCCAGTCCTCGACGACCTGGTAGTGCCCGGTCGGCCAGTCCTGGTGGCTCCATCGGGCACCGCCGTCCGCAGAAGCCTGCGACCCCTCGGAGTCGTCCGCCGCGGTACAGCTAGCGAGAGCCACCACCGCGGGGAGTAGGAACGCCACCATCATCATCCGTACCACCAGGCGATTTCCTGTACTCATCGGACATCTCCGTGTCTCAAGGTTCAGACACGATATGGCGTGGCGTCCATGGACGCACTCGCTCGCGGCCCGTGGGGTCTCGCCACGTCCGTGTGCGCAGCCTCAAACGATGGTGAAGCTGCTCCCCGGATGGACAGTCCCGTTGAGCATCACTTGGACCCGATGTTCGCCCGGATAGTGCTTCCGCGTGGAATGCCGCCCATGCGCCCCAGAACGGGACATACGCTTCCGCAATCGGCACCAATCGACTGCCGATCAAGGTCCCAGACCTCGCAACGCCGTCGATGGACCAGGCACTTCCGGTATCGTCGTCTAAGAAGCCACCCTCGCCCGCCGTGATCGTGAGCGCCTGCCCAGCCATCGTCGTCGGCCGCACGGCGAAGCCACCCTCGGCCGTACCATCCCAAAGCAGCACGGCCGGCGAGCCCTCATAGGTGAAGTCGACGACCCGGTATCGACCCTCACCGCTCTCAGCCAACTCCCCAAACGGAAACGCGATGCCGGCATCGGTCGCAGACGAGGGCACACCGAATACGCGCTCCTTGATCTGTCGCCGAGTGTCCAGGGCGGGCATTGCGGCCGAGAAGAACGAGTTGCTGGTCTCGTAGTCCCCGTACGGGTACGTCTCCGCTTCGTAGGACCACGGGATCTCTTCGGTCCCGAATCCCTGGTCGCCAGCCAGCACCAGCGTGGATGGGTATAGGGACGACCACACGTCCCACGTCATCTCGATGACCGGCCACCGCTCCAGCGGGGTGCCCTTGGACACACCACACCGCGCCTGCCCGATCATCTAGGGCCACAGCGACTTGCTCTGATCGAACATCACGAGATTGTTCTGGAAGAGCAGCCCCGAAATCATCATGGGCTCGCCCCCTGTCGCGGTCCGACTAAACGCCAGGCTCGAACCCGTCAGCGGGCAGTAGGTGACGGCGATATCGACGCCACCTGCACTGAAGTTGGCGATCTCGTGAGTCCACAGAACGTTGTGCGGAATCGCGAAGTACTCACCGTTGACCTCCAGACCGATGACCCGCGAGTCCGGGTCGAGGTAACTGGGCGCCCCAGCGTTGATGTCTACGAACACTGGCTCGTCGAGCGAGGGAATCGCACCAGGCGACGCTCCTACCACCACGAAGTCGAGGTTCAGATCGCACTGCGTCAGGTCGCCGAACGCAGCCTCGATCGGATCGAACGGCACGGTCGGTTCGCCGCCACACACGGATAACAATGCGACCGCGAGCACCAGTAGCGCTCTGCGCGGGCCCTGAGAGTCCGGCGATATCCCGTCGAAGTGCATCTCGTCTGGCAAGGGCGTGCTCCGCATGCTCTGGTTCGTCGGTCTTGCCGACCGCCGGTCACCTTGATCCATCCAGGCTTACGCAACCTAAGCCACGTTCTGGTCTCGCGGGTTCCCGTGCACACGCCGCAGGTGACAGAAGATGTACGCCGACCGGCACTGGCGCCCGCGCAGTTCCTACTCGACAATCAAGCCCATGATCGCATTCAACTCACAATTCGTACGTAGAGCCGTCCTGGTCGTGGCATTGGCCACGGCGATCGGAGTCGCGGTAGTCCAGTCGCGGCCCGTCGACACGACGCCGTCCGCGCCGCTCCTCGCCAGCGAGCTCGCGGGCCGAGCCGGCCCGGCAGTCGACCCACTGGCACCGCTCACGTATATCGCCTTCGGCTCGTGCAGTAACACGACCCTGCCGCAGCCCCTGTGGGATCCGATTATCGCCACGAACCCCGACCTGTGGGTGTGGCTTGGCGACAACGTGTACGGCGACACCGACAACATGTCCGTGATGCGGGCGAAGTACGAGGACGCGCTCGCCGAGCCGGGCTACGCATCACTCCTGACCCAGATCCCCGTCATCGGAACCTGGGATGACCACGACTACGGCTCGAACGACGCCGGCAGCGACTACGTGGCTCGAGTCGCGAGTCAGAAGGAGATGCTCGACTTCCTTGGTGAGCCACTGGGAAGCGATCGGCGCAGCCGAAGGGGTGTCTACGCGTCGTACGTGTACGGAGAGGCCCCAACCCAGACGAAGATCATCTTGCTCGATGCCCGCTACCATCGGAGCGACCCGGGGCCCGACGGAGACGTCCTCGGCGAAGAGCAGTGGGCATGGCTCGAGGCAGAGCTGACCGGGAGCGAGGCTCAACTGCATGTCATCGGCGGAGGCTTCCAGTTTCTGCCGACCGACCACCCTTACGAGAAGTGGGCGAACTTCGGACAGGCGCGCGCGCGCCTCTTCGACGTGATCAATCGTTCCGGCGCGCCGGGCGTCATCCTGCTGAGTGGAGATCGCCATATCTCCGAGATCATGAAGGTGGAGGATGCCGCACTTCCCTACCTGCTCTACGAGGTCACATCGTCCGGCATGACCCATTCGTGGTCCGACAACCCTGGCGAGGCGAATCGATATCGTCTGGGCGAGCTGTACACGGAGCTGGGCTTCGGCACGCTAGACATCGACTGGGAGGGGGGGCAGGTGAGCCTTCAGCTACGGGACCCGTCTGGAGCGGTCGCCGTGGAACAGGTCGTCCGGCTCGAGGAGCTACGGGCGCGCTAGCATCGTCCGGAAACGAGTGGGGGTCGCATGTCAGACCTGCGCCGCAGTCCCGCCAGCCTGTCACCAGCGACCGCACCAGAAGCCCTTCATCGATTCCGGCGAGCATCGCATCCTTGCGATCGACTTCGCCCTCATAGTCCTCGTCCCCCAGCTCGGCCCGGAGTGGGGCATCGAGCTTATCGAAGGCGGCGCCCCATGCGAGGCACGTCGTCCGGAATCGGGTCGTCACGTCCGTCACCGAAACTCGATCGAAGCCCGCTTCCCGTAGCAGATGCTCGGGCGACTCCATGCCGCGGACGAACGAGGGTCCAAGGTCCGCGGCCCGCTCCGCCGACTCCGGCGAGAGACCAGGAGGCGAATGGATGGTGAGGAAAGCCATGACCCCTCCAGCCTTCAGTACCCGCAGACATTCCCTCAGCCCGGAGAGCTTGTCTGAGAGTCAGCAGAAAACGTCGGCGTGGATGACCGCGGAGAAGGAGGCATCCTGGAACGGGAGCGCCGAGGCATCCGCAGCCGCGACGTGCGCGGCCGCGCCGACTTGCGATGAGTCGAAGGCCGACCGAGCGAGGCGAAGCCCATTGACCGGCACGTCCGTCGCGATCAGCGTGACCGCGCGTGTCTCCACTACGAGCCGCCCAGGCCACCCGCGGCCCGTGCCCACGTCCAGAACGGGGCCGGCGACGGCCGATGCGGCGAGCCGAACCAGCTCCTCGGCCTCAGCGACGACCGTATAGCCATTCGAGCCGACCGCGACGCCGAAGGCCGCCCGCTCGACCTCCGCCCACACGCCGAGCGGCCGGTCATACCGCCGCGCCTGACGGTCTCGGACCTCCTGTTCGTCGCGGATCACCACGGGGCTGGCGTCCCGCCACTACTCACCGATCGGCATCCCTTCGCGATCGAGCATCGTGGGCTCGCCGAGCCCGAGCGCGCGGAGCCGCGGCAGCTGCGTGCGCGTGTCGCCCACCACCAGCCAGATCATGCCGGCCGGGTCCAGATAGTCAGACGCGAGCTCCTGGATCCGCTCGATGGTCATGTCGCGAACCACCTGCTCACGTTGCAGGACATAGTCCGACTCGAAGCCGTAGGCGGTCATGCTTCCGAGCAGTCCGAGCTTCGCTCCCATCGTCTCGAAGGCCCTGGCGTTGGCCCGCAGCAAGAAGCTCTGCGTTGCCTCGAGATCCTCCGCATCGAAGTCCGGGCCGTGAGCCTCGACGATGCTCTTGATGGCGTCGAGCGCCTCGTACGTGACGTTCGAGCGAACCCCTGACGAGATCTGGAACGGCCCAGGCGCATCCGTACCGCTGAAGCCCGATCCGATGCCGTATGTGTAGCCCCGCTGTTCACGCAGGACTTGGGTCAGGTCTGAGGCGAAGCCTCCCCCGCCGAGGCGAAAGTTCATCACCGAGGCCGCATAGTAGTCGTCGTCGGTCTGTGCGAGAGCCAGATACCCGATGCGTAGTACCGACTGGCTCGCGTCGGGTACGTCCACGAAGTAGAGACCCGCCCGGCTCAGATTCCAAGAAGGGACCTCGGGGAGCGTCGGCTCTCCTCCGCGCCAGCGATCGGAGATCCCGACAAGGGACGCCAGCACGTCGTCCTGCATGATCGACCCGACCGCTAGGAACGACGCGTGGCTAGGCACCACGTAGTTCGTGTAGTACGAGCGCAGGTCGTCGATCGTGATGTCGTCGATCGACTCGAGGTCGCCGAGCCGGTTCTGTCCGAGAATGTGATCGCCGTACAGCAGCGTACCGAACACGTCGCCCGCGAGCGCCGTCGGGCTCGATGCCCGCTGCTGCAGTCCATTCCGCACGCGTTGCCGAGCCAGCTCGAACTCATCCTCATCGAAGCGAGGCTCGAGAAGGATCTCCTCGACCAGCGCCATGGTCTGCGGGTAGTTCCGAGCGAGCGTCCTCCCAGAGATGGAGAACGTCTGCGTCCCCGCCGACACGTTGATCGAGGCGCCGAGCATATCGATCGCCTTCTCCAGCTCCTCGGGCGTCTTGTTCGCCGTCCCCTCGGTCATGATTTCGGCGAGGAGATTCGCCACCCCGACCTTGGCCGGGTCGTCGAGCAGCTGTCCACCCTTGATGCGCAGCTGGAACTGGACGAGCGGGACCTCGTTGTCGACGATGCTGAGGACCGGGATGCCGCTCCCCGTGCGCGCCTCCCACACCGCGGGCGCGGACAGCGACGGCGACTCGCCGTAGTCGGGCTCGACGCCGCGGTCGATGCCCGAGGGGGTCATCTCTTCGCCTCGTACGACACCGGTCAACTCCGATTCCGCGCCCTGAACGATGGGCTCTTCGACGACCTCCGCCTGAGCGGACCCGGCGAGCGCGAGGTCGACCGATCCGCGCGGAACGAAGCTGGTCGCGACGAACGGCCGGTCCTTCACGTAGAGCTCGTAGACGCGGAGGACGTTCTCGGCGGTCACGCCGAGCAAGCGCTCCAGATCCTCGGTCACGTAGCCCGGGTCGTCGGCGAAGATGTTGTACTGGGCCAACTGGAACGCCTTGCCGATCACCGAGGCGAGGCCGCCGTAGAACGACGTCTCGTACCCGGCCTTCACCCGCTCCAGCTCGTCAGCCGGCACGCCATTCTGCTCGAAGCGAGCGAAGGCGGACTCGACGGCCCGCTGTACGTCATCGAGATCGACCCCGGCGTACGCTCTGACCTGCAGGTTGAATCGACCCGCTAGCTCCGACGAACGGTTCGAAGCAAATGCGGCCGGGGCCACCTCCTCTTCCTCTACCAGTACCTCGTAGAACGGCGACGACTTCCCATCGGTCAGGAGGTCCCCGAGCACGTCGAGCGCGTATGAGTCAGGGTGATACACAGGGACGCTCGGCCAAGCCATAGTGAGCATCGGCAACCGTGCGTAGTTGTCCTCGTGGTATAACAACGTCGATTCGACGGGCCCGAAGTCGGGCGGCGTCGGCGTGATCGGTATTTCCCGGGCAGGAATCTCGCCGAAGTACTCTTCGATCCATTCCTTGGTCTGTTCTACATCCAGGTCGCCGGCCACAACCAAGGTGGCGTTGTTGGGTCCGTACCAGCGCCCGTGGAAATCCACCACGTCCTCGAGCTGGGCGCCCTCCAGGTCCGCGAGCGACCCGATGACCTGCCACCGGTACGGATGACCTTCTGGGTACATCGCCTGGTCTATCACATAGCTCGTGTGGCCGTATGGCTGGTTGTCGACCCCCTGCCGCTTCTCGTTCTTGACGACCTGTTTTTCCTTGTCGACCACGGACTCGGTGACGGTGTTGATGAAGAAGCCGAGCTTGTCGGCCTCCGCCCACAGGGTCTTCTCGAGCCCATCCGTCGGCACGACCTCGAAGTAGTTCGTACGGTCTCGGTTCGTCGATCCGTTGGTGGAGCTACCCACACGGGTCATCAGTCGGTCGAGTCCGCCAGGTCCAAGGTTCTCCGAATCGAGGAAGAACAGGTGCTCGAAGAGGTGCGCGAAGCCGGTCTTTCCCGGCACCTCGCGCGAGGACCCTACATGGAAGGTCATCGCGACCGCCGCGATAGGGTCCGATCGATCGATGTGGAGGATCACGTCGAGCCCGTTGGCGAGCTCGTACTTCTCGAAGGGAATCGTGACGCCGTCATCCGATGGCATCTCGCCCGACGGGATGCACCCGTACAGAATCGCGACCGCAGCCACGGCGAGCAGCCGTCCTCCCCGTAGATCCCAAGCCAGCATGAATCCCCCTAGTGTCCCGCCGACTCAGGGTCGGCGACGATTAGGCTCAGCGCTTCGGATTCCTTCTCGCGGAAACCGATCCGATGATAGGGGTTCACGATGCTGGTGGCGACGTTCTTGAGATGGGCACTGACGCGCTTTAGGTAGCGCATGTAGAGCGCAACGGTGACCGCGTGACCTGTGCGCCCAGCGAGCACTTTCCCCCCGCTCAGGGCGAGTATGTGCTCATCGATCTTGGTCGCGATGGATGTGTGAGACTGCATGATGCCCCTGGCCCTCACCTCGTCCGACTCCTCGAGGGCTGGCACGATGTTGTCGAACATCTGTCCCAATATGCGTTCGATCCCAACCACTTCGTCGTGCAGCTCGAGCCCGTCGATCGGTCCGGGCACCGCCGACGCCAGCTCGACGATATTCTTGGTGTAGTCGCCGATCCGCTCGATGTCGATGACGATCGCGGTCAGGACCAATCCGAGGTTGATGTCGGGCTTGGCAGACACCGACATGTGCGTGACGATCTTTCGACGAACGCTGCGCTCGTACTTGTTGAGCCGCTGATCGCGCTCATAGATGTCCGTCTCCAGCGCGCCCTCGGCGTGGAGCTGAGCGACCGCGTGGTCGAACATGTCGTGAGATGCCCGCAGCATCGCGATCGCTTCGTCGTAGGCCTCCTGAAGAGGGCCCTCCGACCGGAAGAGCTGAACAATTTCCTTCCACATGGCTTGCTACCTTTGTGCTGTCCAAATGATGTACGTGAGTGGTATCAGGTGTAAGGCGACGTAGACCCCCAGCACGCTCGCCGTGCTCGCCTTCGACCTAGCAGCGAACACACCCCACCGCTTCGCGAGCCCCATGGGTATGGCGCCCAGCGGATAGTAGATCATGATCGCGAAGATGTTGAAGGTCAGATGAGCCAAAGCCACCGTCAGCGCCGCCGGGCTTCCCGTGGAGAACGACGCGAGAATCGCCGTAAACGTCGTGCCCACGTTCGCACCGAGTGTATACGGGAAGATCTGCTTCAGGCTGAGAACGCCGGTCCCCGCCAGCGGGACGATGAGCGATGTCGTCGCCGAACTGCTCTGCACCGTGGCAGTCGCGACGACGCCCAGCGAAAAGCTGGCCGCATCGTTGCGGAAAAGCACCCTGTCGAAGAGCCCCTCGAGACGCTTCAACATCACACCCTTCATGAACCTCATCATCCCCTGCAGGGCGATCAAGAGCAGGGTGAGCGCCAGGAGAAGCAGCGGAATCGTCGATGGAACCAACCCGGTGACGAGGTCGGTGAACGGGCCGGTCAACGCCTTGAGAGGGCTGGCGAGCTTCATCGCCCCCGCGCCTGCGAACATGCTCTCCAGGAAAATCGCCGTCCGCTCGATGGGGTGGAAAAGCACCTCGATCGGAAGGAGCGTGAACGCCGCCAAAACGTTGAAGAAATCGTGAACAGTCGAGGCCGCAAAAGCCCGCTCGAACTCCGCCGGCCGTGTCACGTGGCCTAGGGAAACGATGGTGTTCGTCGTCGTTGTCCCGATGTTCGCACCCATGACGATGGGCACGGCGAGCTGGATCGAGAGCGCGCCGGACGCGACCATCCCCACGACGATCGTCGTCGTCGTGGACGAGCTTTGGATGAGGCTCGTCGAGAGGAACCCGATGAGTAGGCCCGCCACCGGGTCGGACGCCGTATTCAGGAGTTGGTTCGCCAGGCCGCTGCCGCTCATCTTGAACGCGGCGCTCATCATCTCGATGCTGGAGAAGAAGAGGTACAGCAGCGCCAAGAAATAGGCGATACGACCAATCACGACGATCGGACTGGTTTTTTGCGACTGCGACGGTGTCGTGTCGGGCACCGGGGCAGATCCTCGTTACGGTTGGCGCGACGGAGCGTCGAGGAGCCTGCGCGACACTCCCGATTGCACGTGCAAGTTACCGGTCGCCCCGTGAGCGGGAACAGCCCCTTCCCACGACCGGGACCAAGAGGGAAGCCTCACGGGACCATCTTCCTGATCTCTTCGGCGCTGTAGCCGAGCTCCGAGAGTACCTCCTCGGTGTGCTGGCCGAACGTGGGCGGAGGCCGGCGAGGTGTGGGCCGCTCCCCCTCGAACGTGAGCGGAAACGCCACATCCTGGTAGTCTGGAATGCTCGGATGGGAGAGCGGCCTCAGTAGCCCGTTCGCCCGGACCTGTGGGTCGTCGACGACGCTGGCCATGTCGTTGATCGGAGCATTGGGGACCCGGTGGAGGTCGAGCAGCGCCCCGAGCTCCGCTGTCGTCGACCGGCGCGTCCGCTCGGCCACCAGGGCGCGAAGCTCGTCCCTGTTCGCGACGCGTAAGGGGTTGGTGACGAAGCGCTCGTCGGCCGCCAACTCGGATGCGCCGAGGGCGCCGCATAGACGCACCCAGATGCCGTCGTGACCGGCGCTGATCATCAGCTCGCCGTCGCTCGTCGGGAACGCCTCGTACGGCGCGATCGCCGCGAGGCCCGTGCCCATCCGTTCCGGGATCTCGCCAGTCGCGAGGTAGCCCTGCAGGTGGTACGAGACCCAACCGAGCGAGGTGGCGAGCAGCGAGGACTCGACGTGGCTTCCCTCGCCCGTCCGGTCCCGCTCTCTCAGCGCCGCGAGGACGCCCATCGCGGTAATGATTCCCGTGCCGACGTCGACGACCGAGCCGCCGACCCGCGCGGGTGGGCCATCCGGATATCCGGTAACCGACATCACGCCGCTATACGCCTGGATAAGCGGGTCGTAGCCGGGCTTCTCTCGAAGCGGTCCTTTCGACCCGTATCCCGTGACCGAGGCGTAGACAATGCCCGGGCGGCGACGCTTCATGTCGTCATAACCGAAACCGAGCCCCTCGATCACGCCCGTCCGGAACGCCTGAACGAACACGTCGGCCTCATCGACGAGGCGTCCCAACACGTCGATGCCCACGTCGCTCTTCAGGTCGAGCTCGATACTCCGCTTGTTGCGGTTGAACGCGAGGAAAAGTGGCGACTCTCCCTCCCAAAAAGGCGGCCCCCACTGTCGTGTGGGATCGCCGCCAGGTGGCTCGATCTTGATCACGTCGGCGCCCAGGTCCGCGAGCACCTGCGTGCAATGCGGGCCGGCGATGTTCTGAGCCAGATCGACCACGCGGACGCCGGCAAGAGCGTTGCCCGCGTCGGCCCCGCGGCTCACGACGGCGGCAGGTTGGTCTTCATCGCGGAGTGTATCCGTCATGGTCCTGGGACTACCGAATCTTCTCGCCGACCGCGAAGGTCTCCCCCTCCCATCTGAGCTCGGCGCCGACGCTCGAGCCTCCCTCGACCAGCACGCGCAGCGTCATCTCCGCGGCGACGTCGAAGAGTGCCCCACCCCTGAGAAAGCCGATCATGAACTCGGCCGGACCGGCCGGCACGAGCGCGATCGGCGCCTGTCCCCACCGCCCCACGAGGCGACCGTTCTCCTCCATCACGGTGATGTCCACGCGCATGGGTCCGGTGGTGGTGGGGTCCCGCGCGTCGAAGCTGTACACGCCCAGGTAGCTGGCACGTTCGGCCGCGGGCTTCGCCTCCCACGTGTATTCGTCGGTCTCGACATCGATCTCGACGTAGGTCGGGCCCCAGTGCATGCGCAGTGTCGCGCTCATGGGTGCCAGCGAGTGCACGTACCAGTTGAGCGCCTCCATGTGTGCGCCCTGCTGGGGCGTCACCTCGAAGTCCAGAAAGAAGCCATCCGCGGGCACGGGCGAGTCGTGATAGAGGCGCCACTCGCGGTTCAGGCGGAACGTCCAGGTGGCACCCTCGCGCAGGTCGATCCACACCGAATACTTGCCTGGCTGCACGGCGTGTCCGTTCAGCCGAATGGGTCGGTCCACCTCGAGGGTCGTCGCCCAGTTGGCACCCGGTGTCCACGTCTCACCCCAGTGAAGGACGCCACCGAACAGGTTGTCTCGCCCCCGAGCTACGGGGCGACTGAAGTCGACCGTCAGGGTCGTACCGTTCACGACCTGCGTCATCGTGCCGCGCTCCGAGCCTCTCGGCTGCGCCGAGGCTGATGGCGCGAAGACCGCTGATGCGATCAATAGTAGGGCAGCGGTGTGAGACCTCACCGGGCTTCTCCTTGGTTGGCAACGCAAGCGCCAAGATGTCAGAGCCGCCCGCCCATCAACAGTGGGCACCCGTGGCGAGGCTCACCGGCACACAGCGGGCGGCGCATCCCGCCCGGCCCACCGGACCTCGTTAGCGCCGGTGCGCGTCGAACCAGTCGAAGACCTGTTCCATGACGTCGGCCACGATCCCTACGTGGTCCGCAGCAGGATTCAACACGAACTGGAAGTCGGGCATGCCCAACTCCTGAGCCGTCTCGTAGAAGGCTCGTGCTCCCTCGGGGGACACGAGGGCATCGAGCCCGCCAATGGCCAGGAACACCGGCAGGTCGAGCGCCTTGGAGAGGTCATCCGATGAGCCGAAGCCTGCGACAGGCGCGATCGCCGCGAAGCGGTCCGCGTTCTCGAAGCCGATCCGCACCGTGCCTGAGCCACCGCTCGAGTGGCCGGTCAGATAAGTGCGACCCTCGTCGATCGGGTAGACACGCTGCACCAGATCGAGCACATCGACGACATCGCGCGCGCCGGCGGTACGGTACGCCTCGTACGGTCCCCGCCCGTTCACCGCGGCAATGATGTAGCCTCGGCTCGCCGCGTTTTCCTTCAACGTCCCGTCGAATCCGTCCATGTACGTGTTTTCGTCGCCGCCCGACCCGTGGAGAGCGACTACCAGCGGATAGCTCGCGTTCCGGTCGTAGTCGTCGGGGATGAAGACCCGAAACGGAACCAGCTCGCGATCGACTCCGGAGCGGTACGCGAGGCGCATATCGCCCGTCCGGGCAGCCAGGGGGTCTCGGCCCCTACCGAGATCGAGGATGAGCCCCTCGACGAGCTCGATCTCCTCATCGAATCGCATCGCCTCGACCATCAGCGCGCCTTGCTCGAAGATGTAGTTCATGACGGCCGGGTAGCCCTGGTAGGGTCCGCCCACCCACTCGCTACGAGCTCGCTGGTAGCTCTCCAGGTGCCAGAGCACCGTGGTGTTCGCGAGCGCGCGGGAACGACTCCGCCCGATCTGTCGGCGCACCGCGCGCTGGCGGCTGTCGAAAAGCATCTCGGTCAGGCGCTCCTCGAGAGCCTCGACGACGAAGATCGACCGTGACGTCGCCATAATCGGCTGCTCTGCCCCCACGCTGGACAGGGTGTACTCCACGAGATAGCGACCGGACGGGGCATCCCGCGGTATGACGACCACGGCACGCATCGTTTCGAGGGTGTCGAAGGAGATCTCGTCCGCCTCGTTGAGCACCGTCCCGTCCGGGCCGAGGAGACGAACATTCACTAGGTAGCCATCGATGAGCGGATCCGTCCGCTCGTAGACCGGTGCCATCCGTACGGGCACGGCCGCGCCCGGCTCGTACAGCTTGGCCGGTAGCTCGACATCCAGGATCGACGCCACCTCGACGCCCTCGTCCCAACGTCCGAGGTACATCCGAGCCATGCCCTCGATCATCGTCTGGTATCGCTCGATGTCGTCCCCGTCCGGGCCGATCTCGGCCACACGTTCCACGATCGCAGCGAGCCCGGGGAGCCCTTCGGCCTCGCTGAAGGGCACGAACCGGTTCCGGAAGATCAGTCCAAGCATCGACATATCGCTCGACGTGACCTGCGCAGAGGCCGTCGATACGGTCTGCGGGAACACCGAGAGCACGACGACGAGCGCCGTGACGAGGCGGATTCTCATACCGTGAAAATAGATTCATCGCGATGAGCGCGCGACAGAAAACCACGCGCGCGGGGTCCGCCAGAGGTTCCCTAGCGGCTACTCGGCACTGAGAGCCCCCGCCGGGTCGCGTCGCGCCGCCCTCACCGCAGGTATGATCGCGGCGACCAACGCTACCGACACCATGGTCCCACCGACCGCGACGAACGTAAGGGGGTCCGTCGCCTCGACCTCGAACAAGAAGGCCCGCAGCACACGCGAACCTGTCACTGCGCCGATGCTGCCCACGAACAGACCGGCGATGACGAGCTTGAGCCCGTCCCCGACCACGGTGCGGGCCACACTGGGCGCACTCGCGCCGATCGCTCTGCGGATCGCGATCTCCTGCGATCGCTGTCCGACCGCAAAGGACAGCACGCCGTATATGCCCACGCACGCGAGCACGACGGCGAGCGTGCTGAACAAGCCCATGAGGAAGGCCGCAAAGCGCGGCGTCGACATCTGCAAGTTGTACGACGTCATGAGCGGCTGGACCTGGAATACCGGCAGATCGGGGTCGATCTCCGCGACCATGCGTCGCATGACCGGCCCAATGACGCTTGGATCCCCGTCTGCGCGCACCGCCACCTCGATGGTTCTCGTCGGCAGCTGCGCGTATGGGAAGAAGACGTCGGGGCTGTTGCCCTCCGCCATGAGCGACGTCGTCAGGTTCCGGTAGCGCAGATCCTCGATCACACCAACGATCTCAAACGGGTTCTGTCCACCCGATCCGAAGAACATCGTCCGCCCGATCGCGCCGCCCTCAGGGAAGACGCGCCGGACCATGGCCTGGGTGATGACACCGACCGAGGGCGCACTCTCGACGTCCTCTGGGGTGAACGATCGGCCTTCCACGACTCTGATCCCGAGCGTCTCGAAGTAGCCCTCGGAGACCGCGTGCATGTGGAAGCGGATGCGGTCGTCCGGTGCATCCTGACGGTAGACGTAGGCGCCAGACGAACCGCCCCTGAAGGGCAGATCGTTCGAAATCGATGCGCTCGATATGCCGGGCATCTCCGAGGCTCGGCGCTCGATTTCTGATGCGAACGTTTGGATCGCCTCCTGGTCGGCGTACCGGCTGCGTGGGAGCTGCATGCGCATCGCCGCCACTGGCTCCAGCTCCGAACCTGTGTCGATGCCCAGCTGCGCCCGGAAGCTCCGTGTGAGGAGGCCGGCTCCCACCATGAGCACCAGCGCGAGGGCCACCTGCACGATCACGAAGATGTGCTGCGCCCTGAAGCGCCGGATGCTGCCCCCGGCCGTGCCACGTCCGCCTTCACGCATCGTGGAAGCGATATCGATCCGTGCGCTCGCCAATGCGGGCAGGAGGCCGGTCACGACACCCACGACCGGCCAGGACAACAAGCGAAATCAGGAAGGCGCTCGAGCTCAGTTCGGGCTCCACATATCCCGGCAGAACCCCTAGCGGGATCATCGGCGTCAGGTAGCGCAGGCCCATGACCGCGAGCCCGAGCCCGACGATGCCCCCCATGGCCGCCAACACCACGCTCTCCGTGAGCAACTGAGCCGCGACTCGCTTGCTCTCGGCGCCGAGTGCTCGCCGCAGGACGATTTCCCGCGTGCGGCCGTGCGATCGGACGAGCAGCAGGTTGGCCACGTTTGCCGAAGCGATCAGGAGCAGCACGCCGCCCGCGCCCAGGAGCACCCACAGCAGTCGCCCAGTCGTCCCTAAATAGGCTTCGCGAAACTCCTGAACCTGAGAAAACCGGTCCTCGTGCACGTCCGGGAAGAGCGCCTGGAGGTCCCGCGCGATGACATCGAGTTCGCCTTGGGCCGCATCGACGTCGGAGCCCGGTGCGAGCCGTCCGATGACGCTCAGGAAGCGGGTGCCCCGTGAGCCCAGAATCGCTGCGCCAGAGACGAGTGATATCATCCAGTCCGGAATCCACACGTCGGTATTCAGTGCGGTACCGCCGAAGCCCTCGGGCATGACGCCGATGACGGTCAGGGGTCGATCGTTCAGAAAGATGTCGCCGCCAACGATGTCGGGGTCGAGCCCGAAGCGTCTCTCCCAGAGCCCGTTGGAGATCACCGCAACGGGGTGTGCGTCCGGTTGGGCATGCTCCTAGGGAAGGAAGGTTCGCCCCGAGGCCGCGCGCCCGCGCAGAACCTCGAAGTAATCCTCGGTCACGGCCTCGGTCGCCAGACGCTCTGCCTCGCCGCCACCCGTCACGGCCAGCGTGAAGTTCCCGACCGCCGCCATGGACCCGATGAGACGCGAACGCTCGTTCCAGTCCCGGAACTCGGGGAAGGACGCGCCACGGATGGACATCTCACCGTCCACGAGGTGATAGCCGTTCAGGAAGACCAACTCCTCGTGGTCCTCGAATGGCATCGCCTGGATGAGCGCCGCATCCACGACCGAGTAGATGGCGGTGTTGCCACCCAGGGCCAGGGCCAACGTGAGCACGACTACCAGCGTAAAGCCGGGGCTGCGGCGGAAGGTGCGAGCCGCAAAAGCGAGATCCTGTCTCAGTCCACCCATCGTCATCATCGTCCCTTGCTGGGCCTTCCTGCGGCGGGCCTGCCGCCTTAGGTCCGCCTGGATCTTGTCCGTGTCACCGAAACGGCTCTCGGCGATACGGCGGGCCTCCCCCGCGTCCATGCCTTCCTTCACGAGATCCTCGGTTCTTAGCTCGAGGTACAACTCGATCTCTTCCTTGATATCCTCGACGTCGTCGGCCCGGATCTGGCCAGGGCACAAGGAGCGAAGGAAGGGCCACCGACTCATGCGCTACTCCGTCGAACCACCGAGAATGGCGGCCACCGCACCGGAGTATTCCGCCCAACGCGCCGACTCCGCCGTCAGGTGCCGCTCACCACTACTCGTGACTCGGTAGAACTTTGCGCGGCGGCCCGTGTCGGTCTTGCCCCACTCGGCTTCGAGACGGCCCTTCCCCTCCAGGCGGTGAAGCGCCGGGTAGAGGGCCCCCTCCTCGACCGACAGCACGCCCATGGAGCCGTGTCGGATCGCCTTCCCGATCGCGTACCCGTGCGACGGCGCCAGATGCACCGTGCGGAGGATCAGTAGGTCCAGTGTCCCGGTGAAGAGATTGCTTCCGCCCATGTCGCCCTTTCGATCCGGGGGCGAGGGTCACTGACCCCTATGTCGCCCATGCCTTGGTCACTTAGGTATAAGCGGCGATACCTAGTTCAACAAGGGGTCCGTCCAGAGCGGAGCTGATATCGGCGGGTTACCACCACTCTTTCTGGAGTTCCTGGAGCGCGGCGTTCCCAGGGCAGAGCGTCTCATAGGCAAGGTCCACGAGCGGCGTATCCACGGTGTTCTCGAAGCCGTGCATGTCCTCGCCTGCCTCCTGCATGTACAGCAGTCCCGTGGCGATCTCGCCACGCGAGCCGACGTCGGCCAGGTAGTCGAGCACTGTGCGCCGATCCGTCGGGTCGTACCCCTCGGCGACCTTGTGGAGATGGACGACACTCCCGTCGTGCATCGTCACCGCCTTCACCGCCCCCCCGGAGTACTTGGTCTTGATCTCGGCTCGCAGCGGCACGAAGTCGGTCTCGATCACCTGGTGCATGTGGGAGCGCGTGTGGGCGTAGCTCTTCGTCGATCCCTCGTGGTCATTGAAGGTGACGCACGGGGAAATGACGTCCACGAACGCGAAGCCGGTGTGGGTGAGCCCTGCTTTGAGGATCGGTACCAGCTGGTCCCTGTCGCCCGAGAACGACCGTGCCACGAACGTCGCACCCATGGACAGTGCCACGTTCACGGGGTCGATCGGACCCTGCCGGTTCGGCACGCCGCGCTTGGTGGTGCTGCCGATGTCGGCCGACGCCGAGAACTGGCCCTTGGTCAGGCCATAGACCCCGTTGTTCTCGAGCACGTACAGCAAGTTCACGTTACGACGAATGGCGTGGCAGAGCTGCCCGAGCCCGATCGACAGCGAGTCACCGTCTCCGGAAATCCCGACATAGAGAAGGTCTCGATTCGCCGCGTTGGCACCGGCCGCGATCGACGGCATCCTGCCGTGGACCGAGTTGAATCCGTGAGCCTCGCTCGCGAAGTAAGCCGGGGTCTTGGACGAGCATCCGATGCCTGACAGCTTCGCGAGTCGATGGGGCTCGATGTCGAGCTCGAAGAAGGTCTGGATCAGCGCCGCGGTGACCGAGTCGTGCCCACACCCCGCGCACAGCGTCGACATCGACCCTTCGTAGTCCCGCGCCGTGAGGCCCAGAGCGTTGACCTTGAGCTTCGGATGACGCGCGACCGGCTTCTTGATGTAGCTCATGACGTGGATCCCCTGACGGATCTGCGGTCAGTACCGAGGGTGCCGAGGCACCGTCTCAGCAAGGCGGGACGACGAGCCATAGCAGCGCTATGGCGAGGAGGAGCAACGCAGCAGAGACGGATGCATCGGTGCCCGAATGCGATCGCAGTATCCGTCATGGGACCCTCACCTCCGCATGCGCTCGCTCGAGGAAGGGCGCGACGCCCTCTAGGACGTGCCCCTTGCTCAGGGGCTCACCGCCGTAGTAGCAGACCGATTCGAGCCTGTCCCCCGTGCACCCCGTCTCGATCAGGAGCATTTTCCTGAGCTGCCCGTCTCGGTTCTGTTCGATGACGATCACCGTGTCGTGGTCGGCGAGGAACTGCTCGACCGTCGCGTTGAACGGGAAGCCCCGGATGCGGAGGTAGTCGACGTCGATGCCCTCGGACGCCAGATGGTCACGAGCCTCGAGCACGGCCCAGTGGCATCCTCCGAGGGACACGATCCCGACCCGCGAGCCGTCCGCGGCCGTGTGGACCTCCGGCGCTGGCACGTGGTCTCCGGCGGACTCGATCTTCGCGAGGATCCGGTCCATGACCTCGAGGTAGGCGTCCGAGTCCTCCGTGTAACGACCGTACTTGTCGTGTCCGGAGCCTCGCGTGAAATACGCACCCTTCGTGTGGACGCCCGGGAGCGTCCTGGACGCGATGTGATCACCATCCAGGTCCACATAGCGGTAGAACGTCTCGAGCTCGTCGAGCTCGTCAGCGGTGAGCACTTTGCCTCTGTCCGGCTTGAACGAGTCGTCCCATTCGAGCTTCGGGATCATCCAATCGTTCATACCGATGTCGAGATCCGACAACACGAAGGTCGGCGTCTGAAAGCGCTCGGCGAGATCGAACGCCTTAACCGCGAACTCGAAGCATTCGCCGGGATCGGCCGGGAAGAGCACGATGTGCTTGGTATCGCCGTGCGACGCGTATGCGCACAGCATCAGGTCACCCTGTTGCGTGCGCGTCGGCATGCCCGTGGATGGCCCGGTCCGTTGAATGTCGAAGAAGACGCACGGCACTTCGGCGTAATACGCCAAGCCGATGAACTCGCTCATGAGCGAGATCCCCGGACCCGCGGTGGGTGAGAAGGCTCGCGCGCCCATCCAACCCGCGCCGATCACCATGCCCGCGGCGGCGAGCTCGTCCTCCGCTTGGAGGATGCAGAAGTTGTGCTTGCCGGTCTCGGGATCCACGCGGAAACGGTGGCAGTATTCGGTAAAACCATCCATGACGGACGTCGCGGGGGTGATCGGATACCACGCACCGACGGTGGCTCCCGCATATACGCAGCCGAGCGCAGCGGCCGCGTTCCCTGTGACCATCACCGCGTCCTTGGTCGCGTCCATCGTCTCGAGGCGGATCGGGAGCGGACAGTCGTAGTGCTCCTTCGCGTAGTCGTGTCCCAGCTCGATCGCCTCGAAGTTCGCGTCCATCAGGTGCTGCTTCGTCGCAAACTTCTCCTGGAGCATCCCCTTCACGACTTCCATGTCGATGTCTAGGAGCGCCACGAGCGCACCGACGTACGTGATGTTCTTCATGAGGATGCGCGTGCGGGATCCCTGGAAGGAGTCCACACACATCTTCGCCAACGGCAGACCGAGGAAGTGCACGTCGTCACGGCGGAACTCGTGCTCAAGCTCGCGCGTGTTGTCGTACACGATCCACCCTCCCGCGGCGACCTCCTCGATGTCCCGAGCGTAGCTCTCGGGGTTCATCGCGACGACGAGCTGGAAGTCGGGGCTCCTCGCGGTATAGCCGTCCTTGTTTACACGGATCTCGTACCAGGTCGGTAGGCCTTGGATGTTCGACGGGAAGACGTTCTTGCCGGATACCGGGATGCCCATGCGGAACAGCGCCTGAAGAAGCAGGCCATTTGCACTCGCTGAGCCGGTCCCGTTGACCGTGGCGATCTTCAGACCGAAGTCGTTGACGCCGTGATCGCTGTTTCTGACCAAGATTCGTGTCCCGCGTAGGGGTTCAGGAGGTCGAACTGCATCATGTCCCACGCGGCCGTGGGGCACCGCTCGGCGCAAAGGCCGCAGTGGACGCACAGATCCTCGTCCTTGACCATGATGCGCCCGGTCTGGGGAAGCGCTTCAGACGCGTAGATCGCTTGATCGAGGTTGTCGGCCGGCGCGGTCAGCCGCGTCCTCAGGTCGTCCTCCTCGCCGTTGATCGTGATCGTGAGGCAGGTTACCGGACACACGTCGATACACGCATCGCACTCGATGCACAGGTTGGACGAAAAGTCGGTCTGGATGTCGCAGTTCAGACACCGCTCGACCTCGCGCGCCGTCTCCTTCAGGTCGAAGCCCAACTCGGCCTCGGTGAACATGTCTGCGAGGCGCTTCTGTAGCTCCTCGTAGCGCATTTCAGTGCGCTCGACGGGATCGTAGTCGTTCGAGTAGCGCCACTCGTGGAGGCCCATCTTCGTGGAGACGAGGTTCATGCCGTACGGTGGCCGGTCGGTGATCGGGACGCCCTGGCAATAGTTGTGAATCGAGATCGCGGCCTGATGACCGTGCTCGACCGCCCAGATTATGTTCTCCGGACCCCACGCGGCGTCGCCACCCACGAACACGCCCTGACGTGTCGTCATGAACGTCGCCTTGTCCACGACGGGCATGTCCCACTCGCCGAACTCGATGCCGATGTCCCGCTCGATCCACGGGAAGGCATTGTCCTGTCCGATGGCGAGCACGACATCGTCAGCCTTGAGGAACACCTCGCCGCTCTTGGAGCTCACCAGCCGTCCGTTCTCGTTCTCCTCCCACTCCACGAGGTCGAACATCATGCCCTTCAGGCGTCCGTCTTCAATGACGAAGCTCGAGGGGGCGTGGTTGACCAGAATCTCGATCTCCTCGCCCTCGGCGTCGTCGAGCTCCCAGGAAGAAGCTTTGAAGTACTGTCTCGTCTTCCGGGCCATGACCTTGATGTTCTTACCGCCCATGCGCTTCGAGCTGCGGCAACAGTCCATCGCCGTGTTGCCGACGCCGATGACGAGAACGTTCTCGCCCACCGTCTCGATGTGGCCGAAGTGAATCGACTCCAGCCACTCGATGCCGATGTGGATATTGTCCGAGCCCTCCTGGCGACCCGGGATGTTGAGCTCCTTACCCTTCGGGGCGCCGGTCCCGATGAAGACCGCATCGAAACCCTCGTCGTCGAGCAGCTCCTTGAGGCTATCGATGCGGTGGTTGTAGTGAATCTCGACGCCCATATCGAGGATCATGTCCATCTCTTCCTCGAGCACCGAGACCGGCAGCCGGAACGAAGGGATGTTGGTGCGCATGAGGCCGCCCGGCTTGGGCAGCGCCTCGAAAATCACGACCTCGTAACCGAGAGGCATCAGGTCATTCGCGACCGTGAGCGAAGCGGGCCCACCGCCGATCAACGCGATGCGCTTCCCATTCTTCACCTCGGGAGCCTTCGGTAGCAGCTCGCTGACGTCGTCCCGTAGGTCGGCGGCTACGCGCTTGAGGCGACAGATCGCAACCGGCTCGTCCTCAATGCGAACGCGGCGACAGGCGGGTTCGCACGGACGGTCGCACGTCCGTCCGAGGATCCCAGGGAAGACGTTCGACTCCCGATTGAGCATGTACGACTCGGTGAACTTCCCGTCCGCGATGAGGCGGATGTACTCCGGAACGTTCGTGTGCGCCGGACACCCCCACTGGCAATCCACGACCTTGTGGTAGTACTGAGGATCGCGTGTATCGGTAGGGTGCATTTAGCCGGCCTTCCTCGTCCGCATCGTAGCTCCACTGCTGAAGAAAGTGCGTCCCCTGAACGGTATATTCCGGACACGTGGGACGCACATTGGGGCATCATGCTCCGGGGCCCCCCGATCCGCAAGAACAATCGTATCGACGGCGTTGCGTCCCAATGTCTGCTGACGGATCATTCGATCATGTCTGAACAAGCTGCGCCCGTCCCCAAGCAAGGCGATCTGATCCTCGCGCTGGATCCGGACCGGATCGTGTCGACGATCGCGAAGCTCGAGAAGCGCATCGAGGAACGCTTTCCGGGTTCCGGGTTGGGACAGGTGTGCGGCAGACTCCGCGCCACCGGGGAGCAGACCGTCGGGCGGCTGGATCGAGCGCCGCCACCTTGGACGTGAGCGACAGCAGCTCGGAGCAATAGTCCAGGCATCGTCCCAGTTCGGCCCGTGTGAGGGTCCTCTTCGGCGATGAGGCGGTGTCTTTCAGTCCTCCGATCAGGTGAACGGGGTCTTTCGTGAGCTGATGGATATCCACGATGTGGGCCACGGCTCGGAGCTCGCGAATGTATTCGAGGGCCCGCCGTCTCCTGATGCGATTCTCCACCGTGACGAGGAAGGCGAGCCCGATGCCGATGAAGACGATATCCTGGATGCCGGTCTCGACGGCCTGGAAGACCGTGAGGGCGTCGTTGACTACCCGGGGGCGGAGGATGAGGCGGCGTTGGCATCCGTAGGTGTAAGGGTCACGTCGTTCCGCGGAGACGGAGCTTGGATGCTGGGCGGCTCTCTGGTTTTTTCGTTGACCCCACGCACTGCTGTGGGTGGCGCCGGCTGGATGCTGACCGCGCCAGCGTTGATCGATGCTACGGAGACGGGTTCCGAGTCGGACCTCATCGTCGGCTACGGCGGAGTTGTGATCCATCATCGTTTCTCGGCGCCCGGTTCCTCCGGCCTCGGGCTGCGCCTGCTCCTCGGTGCGGGCAACGCCAAGGTCAGGCTCCCTGTGAGTGGCACGGAGATCGCCGCGGACAACTTCGGCATCGTAGAGCCAGAACTGGTCGGGGCCCTCGCCATCGGCCCTCATGCGGAGCTCCGGGCCCAAGTCGGGTACCGGCTGGCCTACGGCGTGGAGGACCTCCCGCAGGTCACCAGCCGCTCCCTACGCGGAGCGACCTTCACGCTGGTGTTTCCATCGGTCGGTTCTAGGCGAGGCGGGGCTACCCCTCAGCAAGCACGGAGAGTTCGCGCGCCACGACCGACACCGCCGCGAAGCCAGGCGTGTCCTCGTCCTTGATCTCATCCATGATTGCCTTGAATCGCTGCACGTCTCGCGACTTCCGCCCCAACAGGTCGTCGGTCGCCTGCGAGACGTCCTTCCCGTCTGAGTCGGAGAAGACAGCCACGACCAGGCGCCGATGGGCGTCCGACAGATCCTCTGCGAGTGCCTGGGCAGCTCGCTGTTCCCATTGGTCTCCTCCCACGGCCGCGAACGTGCTTCTCCGGAGCCACGGAAGATCGAACGCCTCGGAGATGTGGTAGTAGGCCCGCGCGGTATCCAGGGTACTGGAACCCGTCTCTCGGCCGATTTCGAGGATTTCGAGGATTTGGTCGAGGAACCGAAGGGTGATCAGCCGCTGCGAAAACCCTTCACCCACACCGCCCTTCTGGATTTCGAGCACCCGCGCTTCGAATAGCGTACGGTCCTCTCCGGAGACCACGTCGGCAAAGGAATCCCGCAACGTTGCGAGCCCCTCGATGTTCTGGTCGACGACCCGCGCAGGTGAAATGTCCGAGTCGACATTGTGCAGAACCCAGCGGGTCGTACGCTCGAGCACGCGAGCCAAGCCCAAGAGCCACCGATAGGTGACCCGCACGTTGACCGACGCTCGCTCGGCGGCCATCTCCGACAACACGGCCCTATGGTCGGCCAGGCGTGACGCAACCAGCCAGGCTCGGACGACCTGAGCCGCATCTCGGCCGGTATCCCGCATGACTCGGTTGACGAACGTGGCCCCCATCAGATCGACGAGGTCGTTCGTCAAATGGCTCGCGATGATCTCTCTGCGGAGACGGTGCGACTCGAGATTCTCACTCCCGGCGGCGAGTGTCGCAGCGGGAGGGAAGTAGCCCAGCAGGTAGCTCTCGGTGACCGGATCATCGGGCAGGCCACTCTTCAGCAGGTTGCCCATGAGCGAAAGCTTCGAGTACGCGAGCAAGACGCACAGCTCCGGTCGCACGAGCATCTGGCCGCGCTCGCTTCGCTCGACCAGCACGTCCGTGGCAGGCAGGCGCTCGGAGCGGCGGTCCAGCTCTCCGGTCTTCTCCAGGGCGAACATCAGATCTCTGAAGTCGTCGTCGGCCTCGCGGGCCCTCCTCTGATCCAGCGAGATCGCCAGACTTTGTGATCGGTTGTTCCGCAGGACGAGCTTCGCGACGGCCTCGGTCAGCTCTTCGAGCAACTCGTTGCGCTTGTCTCGCGAAAGCACCCCTGCCGCGACTGCCGGCGCCAATAGAATCTTGAGGTTGACCTCATGGTCAGACATGTCGACGCCACCCGAGTTGTCGAGAGCATCGGTGTTGATCCGCCCGCCCTGGAGCGCGTACTCGATCCGGGCCCGCTGGGTCAGACCGAGATTCCCGCCTTCTCCAACCACATTGCACCGTAGTGCAGGCGCGTCCACTCGCACCGCGTCGTTGGCGGAATCTCCCGCCTCGGCGTCGGTCTCGGAACTCGCCTTCACGTATGTGCCGATTCCTCCGTTCCACAGGAGTTCGGCCGGGGCCTGAATGACCGCTCGAATGAGGGACTCACCATCCATCACCTCGGGCGCATCCTTCGGGATTCCGAGCGCTTTCCGGGCTTCCGGAGAGAGCTCGACCTCCTTGCTGGCTCGCGAGACGATCATGCCTCCCGAGCTGAGCAGACCCTGGTCGTAATCCTCCCAACTGGAGCGGCCCATCTCGAAGAGTCGTTTGCGTTCAGCGAACGAAGAGGCCGGGTCCGGGTTCGGGTCGATGAATACGTGACGGTGGTCGAACGCGGCCAGAAGCCGAATCTGTTCGGAAAGAAGCATCCCATTCCCGAAGACGTCGCCGCTCATGTCGCCGATGCCCACCACAGTAAACGGCTCGGACTGGATGTCCTTGCCCATCTCGTAGAAGTGTCGCCGGACGCACTCCCATGCGCCCCGCGCGGTGATGCCGATCGCCTTGTGGTCGTACCCGTTCGACCCACCCGAAGCGAAGGCGTCGTCCAGCCAGAAGCCGTACTCTCCCGAGATGGCGTTGGCGACGTCGGAGAAAGTGGCGGTTCCCTTATCGGCAGCCACGACCAGATAGGGATCCGGCCCGTCGTAGGAGATCACCTTGTCAGGCGCGTGCGGCCTTCCCTCGACGAGATTGTCCGTGATATCGAGAAGGCCCCGCATGAGCGTCTCGTACTGTCGCCGGGCTTCGTCGAGTCGCTCCTCCGGCTCGGCCGGGACGACTCGCGTGACGAAGCCGCCCTTCGAGCCCGCGGGGACGATCACCGAGTTCTTCACCATCTGGGTCTTCACGAGGCCGAGCACTTCGGTTCGGAAGTCATCTGGCCGGTCGCTCCACCGGATGCCACCACGCGCGACGCTGGCCCCCCGCAGGTGGACGCCCTCCATGCGGGACGAGTGCACCCAAACCTCGTAGAGCAGCCGCGTCCGCTTCAGGAACTCCATGTCGCGACACGCGAACTTGAAGGAGATGTACGGCACGCCGCCCGACCTCGACGAGGGCTCACGCCCACCGTGTCGGTAAAAATTTGTTCTGAGCGTGACCGATATGAGCGCCTCGAGTCGTCGAAGCGCCTTGTCGTCGGCGAGTGCGGATACACTCCTCAACGATGCGAAGAAGGCTTGGCGTATGTCCGAGCACGCGTCGAGTCGATCCTCCTTCGAGCCCGCGGTGCTGGAGTCGAACTTCGTCGCGAAGAGCTCGAATAGCTCCTTGCCGATGCCCGGATGCCGAATCAACGCTGACGGGATCGATACGCGGCTCGGGACCGCTCCGATCTGGAAGGCGTAGCCGATGTATCCGCGTAGGACGTCCACCTCGCGCCAATGGAGACCCGCGGCGAGGACGAGCGCATTCAGCGAGTCGCTCACCACGTCGCCGCCCCACGAAGCGAGGATCGTCTCGGAAAGCAGATCTCCGCGGCCCTCGACATCGAGTTCCTGTTCATCGTGGTCCTGAACCGCGAAGACATAGATCGTTGCCGACTCCGTGTCCGATTCGACCTCGTACGGGTTCGCCGCGATCACGCGAAGGCCGACGTCCTCCAGGATGGGCATGAAATCGGAAAGGACGAGGCGCTGCGCGCGGACGTACACCTTCAATTCAGTGGCTCCCATGACGCCGGCGACCTGTGCCGTACCGCCCCGATTCGCGAACGAAATCGAGACGTCCCGTCCCTCGGCCTTCATGGCTTCTAGCTCGACAACATCTTCGACGGCGATGTCCGATTCGGTCGCAGCCTGATATTCGGCACTGAACGCAGCGGAGTAGTATGTGGTCAGCTCTGCCGCATCGTCGGCTGTAATCGCCTCGGCCAACCCGTCCCCAAGACGATCCGACCAAGTACGGATGAGCGCGGCAACCATCCGCTCCATCTGCTGGGCGTCGGCCTCCTCGATCCGGTCAGCGGGGGCGGCAATGTAGAAGTGAAGCCGCGCCTGCCCTCCACCACCCATGGCCAAGTGGTAGCTCAACCGCTCGCCATCCAACACATCGAGGAGGGCTTTTTCGATGTCCACTCGGACCTGGGCAGAGAAGCGATCCTCCGGAATGATCACCATCACCGCGAGGCCACGCCGCACCTCGTCTCGGCGGAACGAGACGTGTACGTCATCGCTGTGATAGGCGTTGAGAATGGTCCGAACATCGCGACCCGCCTGCTCCGCCGTCGCGAGGAAGAGCTGGGCCTTCGGCAACGAGTTGAAGATCGTCGCGATTTCTTTGAAGTCGTGGGATCCTTCTGTCGCTCCAGCCTGCTCGAGGATCTGGGCGAGCTTCACCCTCAGGATCGGGATGTTCTCGGCAGCCTCCGAATACGCCCTGGACGTGAACAGACCGACGAACCGGTGCTCGCCCAACGTCTCGCCCTCGTCGTTGAGCTTCTTTATCGCGATGTAGTCCATTCGGGCCACACGGTGGACCGTAGACCGGGCGTTCGTCTTGTTGATGATGAGCATGGGCCCCAGCTCCACGAGGTCCCGAACGCCCTCGCCGAGGCTGGACATGGGCACCGGCGCGGCGAATCGGGATCGACCCTCGTCGCGCAGAATGCCGAGGCCGGAGCCGGGCTCCACGACCACGCATCGATCGCCGTCGGGGCCGTCTACCAGCTCATAGCCACGGTGGCCCAAGAACACGAACCCGCCATCGCGGAGCCAGCGCAAGAAGGCCTGAATCTCAGCGATTTCAACGCTTCGATCCTCCAGCGCCTTGCTACGCTCAGCCAGCTCGGCGACGACGGAATTGACCGCATCGATCATGGGGCCGAAGTCATCGGTCGCTCGGACCACGTCCTGAAGAGCGCTGGTAAGCTCCCCTTCGAGCCGGGACAGCTTGTCGGGGTCGTTTACCCGCCCAATTTCGCAGTACACGAGGGACTCACGAGCTTCACCCTCACTGGCCCGCCGAACGTTCAGTAGGCTGTCGTCGTCGTCCCGCTCGACATCGAGCAGCGGATAGAGGAAGTGCTCTATCGTCAACTCACGTGTGTGCAGGAATTCGCGGATCGTATCGACGATGAATGGCCGCTCACCGACATTCGTCCGAACGACCGTTACCGGCGCATACCACCCAACGGTTTCGACTTCCGGATTGCTAAGCGAGACATCGACGCGCTGGGCGCTCGACCGCTGCAGGAATCGGAAGCTCCCTACCGCGGAGTGAGCGAGCTCACTTACGCTACGCTGAGCCAGGAGCTCCGCAGGGGACTTGGACAATAGGATCTTCGCAAAACTCGCCGCGAGATCCGCGTCTTGGCCGTCGACCAAGCGCCTCACGTCCTGACACACGGCGTCAATGACGGGGGACGGGTCTTGGGGTGGGCTCTCAGCCCTTGCCGTCGTATCGCTCATTGGGAAGCGGGCGTGACCGAAGGCGCTTCTTGGAGGGCGCAGGAGATGCTGGGACAACGATACCCGCGAACTGTTTGACTGGGAACCCGCTTGAGGGACGACCTGAAAGGCGTGCCCTACCGAGCAGGGACAAGCCCCCCTTCGCTGGTGTGCACTTTTTCGGGGCTGCAGCGACCTTCAGGGCTTGAACGAGCACAGCCCCCCGCTTTGGTACGGATCGGCGACCACGACTCGCAGAAAGCCGAGCGCCGCCAGATGATCTCGAATCTCGGCAGGCGGAAAGTCACCGCACTCTCCAGTGAGCCCTTCCGGCACGATGAACCAGACTGTAATGCTCCCTACTCCTCGCGCCTCCGCGAACAGGCCATCCTGCTTCTCGCTCAGGGCACCGACGTAGGCCATCCGCGCCTCCTCCGTCGCCAGGGTGCCGTCGGTCGAATCTCCTGCTGGGTCGATGAGCCACGTCGCGCCGATGAGGGCGAAGGCGCTCCCGGCTATCACGGTGTCCGGCGTCGACCAATCGGAGTATCGGCGGATGACCGACGTGATGGCGCCTGCAAGGACGATAAAGAGGCCGATGCGGACGTTGCCGCCAAGGGTCATGATAGGGCCGCCGAGCAGGAGACTGACCAGGAAGGCGGTGTCGGAAAGCGCTTTCTGAGCTCTTACTCGCTGCCGCCCCGACGAGATGAGGCGCTGCGTATCCCCCACGGCCTCGTTCAGCAGCGCGCCACACCGTCGGCACTGATTCGGCTGCCCGAAGTACGTGTGCCCGCAGAAAGCGCAGTCGCCAAACGCCTCTGTTTTGGGTGAGCCGTCAGTCATGGGCCCATTCTAGCGATCTGTCGGCGCGCTCGGCGAATTCCCCGGTGCTGCTGATTTCTCTAGCTTCACCAATGCGTTTCGTGCACGTCGCGGATGTCCACCTCGACACGTCTTTCGCCGGCCGCTCTGCGGCCGTGCGACTCCGCTTGAGGGAGGCGTCCCGGGATGCGCTTCGGCGCGCCACCGACTTGGCGATTCGCGAGGATGTGCACGCGCTTCTCATCGCCGGCGATCTGTTCGACGGCGACCGCCTCTCGTTCCAGACAGAGCGGTTCCTGCTCGCTCAGCTCGGCCGTCTGGCGGAGCACGACATCACCGTCATCTACGCGACTGGCAATCACGACCCCGGCTCATCGCTCGCTGGACCGAGGCAGCTCGATTGGCCGAGCAACGTCCACGTCGCTGGCGACGCGACTCCGAAACGTGTCTTGGTCACCGACCGGGATGGTGCAGCCGTCGGCTACGTGACCGCCGTAGGCCACGCCACGGACAATGAGAGCAGGGATCTCTCGAGGCTCCTACCGCGGCCGGAGGGGAAGCTCCCGGAGGTAGCGCTACTCCACACGCAGGTGCATTCATCGCTTGGCGCTGCGGCGCACCACCCATACGCCCCCTCGGATCTCACCTATTTGACGCGGTCGGGCTACGACTATTGGGCCCTCGGACACGTGCACATTCGGCAAGAGCTCACCGTCGATCCTCCCGTGGTCTACTCGGGGAGCCTCGTTGGCCGAACCCACACCGACACGGGTGCGCGCGGCGCCCTCCTGGTGGATCTTTCCGACCGCGACGCACCCGCGATCTCTTTCCGGCCCGTCGCGCCAGTCAGGTGGGAGACCCTTACGGTCGATCATCTAGAATCGGCTGACTCCCTCGATCGGCTCGAGCGTCAGATACAAGTCGCCTGGAGCGCCTTTCTCGACGCGGACGGTGGCGCCGGAGAGGTCGAGTGGATGGTACGTGTGCACCTTCAAGGGCCGTGCGCTCTGTGGAAGGACCTACAAACCGATGAGAACCGCACGCTTCTCGGCGAGGAGCTGACCGAGCTGCTAGGCGCACTCGACGTCGTGGTCACAGCTGAAAGGGTCCACCCCATCGTTCGGGTACAGGAACACCGGATTCGCACCGACGTCCTCGGCGAGAGCCTGCGGCTTCTGGAGGCCCTACGCTTAGGGAACGCAACGCTCTCCTCGCTCGAGGCGGGTGACCTGGCCGGCCTCGTATCCGACGACCGGTCGACACTGGTCACCTACGTGAACGATCTGCTGCAAGACGCGGACGGCGAACTCGCGGCGCGGCTGTTGGCCTCCGACGGCGACACACTGTGAACATCGAGCGCGTCCACGTACAGGCCTTCGGACGCCTACAGAACTTCGACACGGGGCCCGAGTCCCTGCCAGGCCTCGTGGTTGCGCTCGGACCCAATGAGACCGGCAAGTCCACTCTGTTCCACTTCCTCACCACGGCGCTCTACGGCTTCCATCCAGCGTCCCGCGAAAGCAACCCATATCTGCCGTGGGGGGCTGAGGAGGCGGGTGGAAGCATTCGTGTTCGCCTCGACTCCGGCGGTTGCGCGGATATCGAGCGCTACCTCCGCTCACAGCCCGGCGGCAAGCTCTCGATGGACGGCAGGGTCGAGGAACTACGCAACCGCGCGCTTCCGTGGGTAGAGCACGTTCCCCGGCAGGTTTTTCGCCAAGTGTTCGCGGTGACGTTAGGAGACCTGGCCGGCCTCGATCCGGAGACGTGGGCGCGCGTCCAGGACCGGATTCTAGGCTCGATGGGCACCTCCGACGTACAGCCGGCCCGTCTAGTCGCCGAAGCGCTCGAGCACGAGGCCAGCGCACTCTGGCGCCCCCATCGCCGAGGAAACCAACAGATCCGTGACCTCCAGGCCACGATCCGCGAGCTCCGTGCCCGCCGTGGCGAGGCGCAAAAGCGCGATGCAGCCATTCGGGAGCAGGTCGAGGAGCGTGAGCGTACCCGCGAGAGCCTCGCCCGCACCCGCGCCCAGCGTCAGCGTCAACGTGTGGACGTGGAGCGCGCCCAACTGCTGGCACCCATTCGAGCACAGCTGACCCGCATCGCGACGCTGAGGGAGGAAGGGGGACCCCGAGATGTCCTGCGTGCTCTACCGGCGGATCCCGGTGAGCGGCTCACCCAGCTCGAAGAGGGGAGGGCGGACCTCACGTCACGCATCGAGGAGGTCGAAAGGGACACGCACGATCCCGAGTCTGCCATCACACTGTTCGACGACCGGGCTCGCTCGCTTCTGAGCCGCGCGGCGGCCATCGAGTCGTTTGTATCGCGGGGCGCAGGAGTAGCGGCAGACCGCGCGGCCGGCAGGGCGCTGACCGATGAGGTCCGTGACCTGGAGCGACGGCTGGAGGCGGCGGCGGCGGAGGTGCTAGCGGTCCCGTGGCCCGACGCGCCGCGGGGTGCCGTCCGGGCGGTGAGCCTCAGCGAGCTGAGGGAGCGAGTACGGGCAGCCCAAAGAGACCGGGAAGACCGACGGGTGGCAGAAGCCTCAGCGGGCCTCGGCACCGACCCGATCGACGGACGAGCGCCTCTCTGGGTGGGCGCCGGACTGACGCTCGCGGGCGCGACGCTCCTGCTACTCGGTGTGTTGGTCGGCCCCGTGGCATTGACGACCGTGGGCGTAGCCTTGCTCGCGATGGGCGCCACACTCCTGGCGGTTTGGGCAAGAAGCTCTCGCGCTTCGGTCAGCCGCGGCGGAGCTCCCGGCCAAGCGTCCGATTCATTCGACAACGCATCTCTCACGAGGGCTCGGTCGCAGGAGCAAGAGAGCCGGACCGCGGTCGAGGCGCTGCTACGGGACGTTCCGATCGCACGCGCTCGACTGGAGGAGCCCGGTGAGATGCTCGTGTCCGACCTCGAGCGGCTCCAGGGCCTTCTCCGGGAACTCGGCGACCGCAGGCAGTCATGCGAAGACGTGACGACCCGCCTTGCCCAGCTCGATGCCGAAGCCTCAGGCCTCGCGGCAGTGCTCGACACCGACGCCGGCCTCGAAGCCGAGGTGCTCGCGAGCATGCTCGACCGGGAGCTCCGGCGCGCCGAACGCCTCCGGGACGCCTCCGACGGCGCGGAGCGCGAGTTGCGCCGGCTGCGAAGACAGCGGGACCGCCTCAGCGTGGAGCTTGCCGGGATCGAAGACGAGCTCGCCGAGCTGTCCACCAGACTCTCATCACTGGCCGACCGTTCTGACCAGGGGCTCGTGGTCGTGAAGGCTCGGCAGGCTGCCCACGCCCGCGCCGACGAACTCGAGGACGAGCTGGAACGAGCGCACCCCGAGTTGCCTGATCTCCGCATCCGCATCGAGAAGGCCGAGGCGGAAGGCGAGTCCTGGACCATGGACGACGGGGACTTGGCTGCGCGCCGTACACGGATTGAGCACCTAGGCGAGGACATCGAACGGCTGGCCACCGTCGCCGAGGCCCTCGATCGGGATCTCGCCCATATGGGGGACCTCGAGACCACCGACGCCGTCGACGGGGAGATCGCGGGCCTACAGGAGGAGGAGTCTCGACTCGTGCGCGAGCGGGATCGCCGTTGGGTGTTGGCACAGTTGATCCGGGAGGCCGATCGTCGCTTCCGCGAAGAGCATCAGCCGGAGCTGATACGTCGAGCAGGTTCGTATCTGGCGCACCTAACGGGTGGGAAGTACGACCGAATCGTCGTAGATGAGACGGCGAGGGGTGATCTCTTCCACCTCGTGGGGCCTGGCCTGCCTCGCCCCGTGCCGCTGACACCACCGATATCGACCGGGACCCTCGAACAAGCGTACCTCGCTCTCCGCCTGGCGATCGTCGACCAGTTGGACCAGGGTGGCGAGCGCCTTCCGCTCTTCATCGATGAGGTGTTCGTTAACTGGGATCGTGAGCGCCGCGACCGTGGCCTCGAGGTTCTCGAAGGGCTCTCCCGAGTCCGTCAGCTCTTCGTATTTACCTGTCATCCCGAGGTTGCGGAGCAACTCAGCGGGCTGGGGGCCCGCGTTCTCGAGCTCGACCCCCACCGGTGACGCCGCTCCTCCCGTTGCCGCTCCACGTCGAGACCCTTGGCCTGCAGCCAGGACCCGACGTGGACACAGTTCTGCTGATACACGGGTTCGGCGGGTCCGCGTTCAGCTGGCGCTACTGGGCGCCACGCCTCGCGGCTCGCGCGCACGTGGTCCTGGTGGACCTGAAGGGTTCTGGATCGGCGCCCACTCCTGACGACGGTCAGTACGCACCCGCGGACCAGGCCGAGTTGATTCACGAGCTCGTTCGCCAGCGTGATCTGTACCGGGTTACGCTGGTCGGGCATTCGCTCGGTGGGGGGATCGCGCTCATCACGGCGCTGCGCCTGATGGGCGCCGCCGAACAACGCCTCCACCGGCTTGTCGTCGTGGCCGGAGCCGCCTACAAGCAGCGCCTCCCGCCCTTCGCCGGATTCGCCAAACGAGCGCGACTCTCGACCATGCTTTTCCGCCTCCTCGGAGCGCGTTTCGTAATCCGCCGGGTCCTCAAATGGATCGTCTACGACCCATCGGCGATCCGGGAGAGTCAGGTCGAGGGCTACTCTCATCCGCTCCGTTCGCGAGGCACCCTGCGTGCATTGATCGACTCGGCGCTCAGCATAATACCGCCAGACATCGACGAATTGGCGGCACGATATCCCGAGCTGGACGTGCCAACGCTCCTTCTTTGGGGTCGGCATGACCAGGTGGTGCCACTGTGGGTCGGAGAGCGGTTGGCCGAGGAAATACCGGGGGCGCGGCTAGAGGTGTTGGAGGCCTGTGGGCACATGCCGGCCGAGGAGCTACCCGACGAATCCTGGGACGTGCTCGAAGGCTTCCTCGACGAAGCCTCGGGCGATCCCTAACGGCGCATACGCTCGCGAGCGAGCGTGTAGAACATCTTGGCGCCGACGCGTAGCGACATGGAAAGGCTCCCGGAGATCTTGGAGACACCGTCGGTCCGACGCCGATGTGTGACGTCCTGCTCCACGATCTCCAGGTCGTGAGCATCCGCCCGAAGCTGCATCTGCAGCGTCCACCCCCAGGTGCGATCGTCCATCTGCAGCTCCAACAGGCGCGGGAACGACATGGCGCGGAACGGGGGCAGGTCCCGGAACCGTCGGCCGAACACCACGCGCACGAGGCCGAGAACAAGGTGGTTCCCGAGTCGGGCGTGAGGTAGAATGGTTCCGACGTCCCCCCCCCGTCGCCGCGCCGCACACCGAGGACCAGATCGGCTTCGCCCAACAGGATCGGAGCAACTACCTGAGGAATCTCAGAGGGATCATCACTGCCGTCGGCATCGATGAACACGATGATGTCCGGGACCTCGCCGACCTGCACGAGGTGGGTGATCCCCGCGAGGCACGCTGAGCCGTATCCCCTCTCGTCCTCGCGCACGACCTCAGCCCCGGTTCCGCAGCACGGCGGTTTCTCCGGCGCCGAAGAGCGGCGGCGGATATCAGACCCCAACATAGCAGACGCTCATCCGTGCGTCTGTACGGCCATTTCCTTGCCTCACGAGGAGTGCCTCGTCCACATTGCCATATCCGGTTCGGCGGATCGAACCGCTGTCCCTCGCACGCGTGCGGAGGCTCGAAGTATGGATCGGCGTCAACTCCTGCGTCTCATGGGCTCGAGCGCCGCCCTGGCTGGCATCAAGCCAACTCAGTTGGCTGCGTTGCTCGCTCCGGGTGCGCCGAGACGACCTGTGAGGGCCTTCTTCACCGCCGAGCAGCGCGAGGCGGTGGACACCATGGGCGAGCTCATCATTCCCGCAACGGATACGCCCGGTGCCCTCGCCGCGGGGGTGGGCGAATTCATCGAGCTCATCGTGGGTGAGTGGTACGAGGCGGACGAGCGTGAGCGGTTCATGCGTGGCCTCGCACACGTCGACGAGCACACCGAGGCGCTCACCGGCGTGCGTTTCGCATACGCCGGCGAAGTGACGCAGACCGCGATCCTCTCGGGGCTCGAGGCTGAAGGACAGGCATTGATGGCGGCGGATGATCGCGCCCCCACGCCCTTCTTTCATCGCTTCCGCGGGCTGGTGCTGAGCGGATACTACACCTCCGAAATCGGTATGCGCGAGGAGCTGCTGTACCGCCCTCTGCCCGGACGCTTCGACGGGTGCGTAGACGTCGCAGATGTAACCCGCGCCACGCCAGGAGCCGGATGATGGCGAAGCAGGTGCGGTACGATGCCATCGTCATCGGCTCGGGCATCACCGGCGGATGGGCCGCGAAGGAGCTGACGGAGCGCGGGCTCGACACGCTGGTATTGGAAGCAGGGAGGTTGATCGACCCGGCGACCGACTACACGATGACCACGCAGCCGTGGGAGCTCCCGTACAGAGGCCGGCGGGATCGAGCCCGTCAGGCACGCGAGCGCCCGGTTCAGCGGGAGTGCTACGCATGCGACGAGTGGAGCGAACAGTTCTTCGTACGTGACGACCTGAACCCTTACTCGACCGGCGAGGACAAGCCGTTCCTGTGGATTCGCTCTCGACAGGTCGGTGGCCGCTCGCTCGTGTGGGGCCGGCAGGTCTACCGCTGGAGCGATCTCGACTTCGGCGCGAACGAACGAGACGGCTTCGGCGTCGACTGGCCTATTCGCTACGCGGAATTGGAGCCTTGGTACGACTATGTGGAGCGCTTCATCGGAGTGAGTGGCCGGGCGGAAGGGCTCGCGCAGCTCCCCGACAGCCAGTTCCTCCCTCCCATGGACCTGAACTGCGCCGAGCAGCACGTGCGCGAGTCCCTTCAAGGTCACTTCGGAGGCGAACGTCTCCTCACGATCGGGCGCTGCGCGATTCTGACCGCGGATCACGGGGGCCGCCGGGCTTGCCACTTCTGCGGCACATGCGAGCGCGGGTGCACGACCCACTCGTACTTCAGCTCACAGGCGGCGACGTTGCCCGCCGCGATCGCGACCGGAAGGATGACGCTGCGACCCGAGAGCGTGGTCCACAGCGTGATCTACGATCCCGCGACGGGCCGGGCCTCAGGCGTCCGAGTGATCGATGCCGAGACGCACGAAGCGCTCGAGTTCTTCGGGCGCGTGGTGTTCATGTGCGCCTCCGCACTCGAGTCCACACGCATTCTCCTCAACTCGGCCACCGAACGGTGGCCTGACGGGCTCGCGAACTCATCCGGACAGCTCGGCCGGAACCTCATGGACCACACCATGGGCGGCGGGGCCGATGGCTATATCTCGGGGCTAGACGACAAGTGGATCTACGGTCGGCGCCCAAACGGGATCTACCTGCCCCGATTCAGGAATGTCACGGACCAGCACCCCGACTTCCTGCGCGGATATGCTTACCAGGGCGGCGCGAGCCGCGAGGGGTGGGGGCGAGGGAACGACATGCAGGGCTTCGGCGCCGACTTCAAGCACGAGCTCCGGTCGCCCGGACCCTGGCGCTTCAGATTCTACGGCTTCGGCGAATGCCTTCCACGCGAATCGAACTACGTCGCGCTCAACCCCGATCGGGTCGACGCGTGGGGCATCCCGATTCTGGATATCCACTGTGAGTGGAGCGACAACGAGCGGGCCGCGTTGGCGGACATGTCCGTCCAGGCGGCAGAAATGCTGGAGGCCGTCGGTGCCAGCGACGTCCAGTCGTTCACCGAAGACAACCCTCCGGGTCTCACGATCCACGAGATGGGGACAGCCCGAATGGGTCGCGATCCGGACACGTCGGTACTCAACGGGTGGAATCAGAGCTGGGATATGCCCAATCTATTCCTGACCGATGGCGCCTGCATGACGTCCAGCGCCAATCAAAACCCGAGCCTGACGTACATGGCACTCACAGCACGAGCGGTGGATCACGCGGTCAAGCTCATGGCCGACGGAGAGCTGTGAGAGCCGTCCACCACCGAACCCGCTGAGTCCCCATTCAGCACCGGTCGTGCCTTGTGTGTCCCATGGGCGCACGTCTTCAACGAGGCCCCATGCCCCATATGCATAGATACGTTCTTCCGGTGGCACTTCTGGTCGCCGGTCCGCTGTACGCCCAGCAATCTCCCACTGACAATGTTCGGCTCTCCGCCACCGCTGCGGCCACCACCGACGCACCGGTCATCGACGGCAACCTGGACGACGCCGCGTGGGCGGCCGCGGATGTCCTCGACGACTTCGTGCAGCGTGAGCCCATGGAAGGCGACCCTGTCACGGAGCGCACCGAGGTGCGCCTCTTGTTCGACGACGATGCGCTGTACGTGGGGGCGTGGCTTTATGATCGGGAGCCGTCGAGCATCGTCACGGGGCAGACGCTCCGAGACGCGGGACTAAACGACACCGACGCGTTCATGATCATCCTCGACACGTACCTCGACAGGCAGAACGCGTTCGTCTTCGGGACGACGCCCGCCGGAATCGAGTACGATGGACAGGTAGCGAACGAGGGGCAGGCCGGCGGTGGTGGACGCGGCGGCAACAGGCAGCAGCGCGGCTCCGGGGGAGGTTTCAACCTCAACTGGGACGGAAGTTGGGAGGTTGCCACCACGCGTGATGGCGAGGGTTGGTACGCCGAGATGCGTATCCCCTTCTCCACCCTCCGCTACCCGCAGGGTGGCGAGCAGATGTGGGGCTTGAATTTCGCCCGCAACATTCGGCGGAATAACGAACAGTCCGTCTGGGCGCCCATACCCCGGCAGTTCAACCCGTATCGGGTGTCTCTGGCCGGGACGTTGTCGCAGTTCCAGGCACCGGCCCGACGCGTCGTCACCCTCACGCCGTACACGCTGGGCAGCTCGTTCAAGGACTACACGGTCGCGTCTCCCGAGAATGACGTCGACGGCGACTTCGGGGCCGATGCGAAAATCGGCCTGACCCAGAGCCTTACCCTGGATCTCACGGTCAATACCGACTTCGCGCAGGCGGAAGTCGATGACCAACAGGTCAACCTCACCCGCTTTCCGCTCTTCTTCCCCGAGAAGCGCGCGTTCTTCCTCGAGAACGCGGGGACCTTCTCAGTAGGGTCAGGGCGGTCCGCCGAACTCTTCTTCAGTCGCAGAATCGGCCTGCAGGGCGGAAACGAGGTGCCCATTCGGGGAGGCGCTCGCCTGTCCGGCAAGATCGGCAGTCTGCAGATCGGGCTACTCAATATCCAGACTGGCGATGTCGTGGCCTTCGACGACGACCTCGGGCAGGATGTCACTCTGACGCCCGCCACGAACTTCGGCGTCGTGCGTGCCTTCCAGGAATTCGCGAACCGCACGACGGTCGGAGGCATCCTGGTCTCACGTCTGAACACCGACGATACCGGTGACTACAACCTCACATTCGGCGTCGATGGCCGGCTGGGGATCGGGCAGGACCTGACGTTCAACGGCTGGCTCGCCGGGACGGACACCCGTGATGTCGGGAAGGGAGAGTACGGCTATAGCGGTAGCGGCAACTACACGACGCGCAACTGGGAGGTCTCGGCGACCTACCGGAAGATCGGCGCCGAGTTCAACCCCGAGGTAGGCTTCGTAAATCGCCGGGCCTATCGCCATATCAACACACGCGTGCTGCGGCATCTGCGTACCGACGACACACCGTGGTTTCGGGAGTTCCGACCCCACATCTCCTGGCAGCAGTTCTGGACGCTAGGTGGCTTCACCGAGGAGTACAAGGTCCACATCGACAGCCATTTTGAGTTCGCGAACGGAGCGTTCTTCCAGCTCCCCGGTCTCAACTTTACGAGCGAGGGACTGCAGGAACCGTTCGAGATCAGCGACGGCATCGTGATCCCGACGGGCAACTACGACAACGTCGACTGGGAATTCAGGTTCAACTCGAACCGCGGCGCCCCGCTGTCGCTATCTGGGGGCTGGGGCCTGGGCGGCTTCTATTCGGGAACACGCTTCGGGCCCAACGCGACCGTCGCGTATCGATTCCGGGATAAGTTCAGTGCCTCGCTGCGGATGAACTACTTCGACGTGCGCCTCGATGAGGGGTCGTTCACCACGGCGGTCTACGCTCTGTCTACTTCGTACTCGTTCTCGCCGCGCATCTATCTGCAGAGCCAGATCCAGTACAACGACGACACCGAGAACTTCGGCGCTAACCTGCGCCTGGCGTTCCTGAATACCGCCGGCACCGGGCTCTATCTCGTGTACAACGACTCCGAGCACTTCGGCGTCTTCGACCGCACGGGAATCGACCGCGGCCCGCAGCAGCGTCAGTTCGTCATCAAGTACACGAGGCTGCTGAACCTGGCGCGGTAGCCCGAACCGAGAGCCGTAGCCTGACCTGTCGCGCTGGCCCCAAACTGGGGCCGGCGACAGAATCGGAGAGCCTGCAGGCCCCTACACCTCCGATCGCCTCCACGCCGTGGCGAGCGAGTCTGCATACTCATTCCATCTCGAACCAGCGTGAGCACGCATCCATTCGAGGGGGCAGTCCGGGTGCGCCCGGTATAACTCGAGAAGCTCTTTCACGAGGTCCAGGTTCTTCAACGGACCACTCTTTCGCTTCCAGCCATTCTGCTCCCACCCGGGAGCCCACTCGGTAATGGTCTTCACGCAGAGCTGGCTGTCTGAGTAGACCGTCACAGCGGCGTCCTCGGGAAGAGCCTGGTACGCCTCGATGAGGGCGGAGAACTCCATGCGGTTGTTGGTCGTATCGTCGGCGTCGCCATAGCCCTCCACCTCGATCTCACCGTCCCTCACCCAGACGAAGCCCCATCCGCCAGGACCCGGGTTAGGGTGACTGCTCCCGTCGGTGAAAACACCGGTCTTGGGCCCCTCCGTGTATTTCGCGAGCACTTCGGCGCGAGTGAGGTTCTCCTCCTTGGTCGCGCTCGCCGCGCGTCGCTTCGCGGCCTCTCGCCTCTTCTTGGCGCTCTTTGGCGCGGCCGCCTTCTTCTTCCTTTGCGGCGAGTGCTCGCGGCAGTACCTGGGCTCCCAACCGAAATACTTCTCCAGCGCGGCGCTCGGCACCTCGAACGGCTCGTCGCACACAGTACAGGTGAACTGGGGCATAGCTGAGACTTCCGTTTGCTCGGATCGATGCGATGAAGACTGGAGCCCGGCTCAGACGTCAGCCTCTGGGGGTAACGCCGGGTCCCGCGATCAGCTCCCCGTCCTTGTAGGTGTACACCCCCTCCATCCATTCACCGCTGCCCAACGGGACGTTGTCCGAGCTCGCGATCACGATCTGGTAAGACGGGTCGATGCGAGGGGTGACCAGCACCCAGAACTCCTGATTGGGGCCCTGGTCGTCGGGCGAGTCGTATGAATCGGCCTGACTATTGTTCAGGCGATCGAGCATGTTGCCTTGGTAGTAGCCCATGCTCCGCAACGGCTCGAACGTCACCAGGTTGAGAAAGGGATTCGATGTGGCGTTCGGGTACGAGTAGTTGTCAGAGTGGAACTCCTGGAACCCGGTGAGCAACAGCTCGCCGTCGGCGACGATCGAGTTGACGTGCGCTCTGACCTGGACGTTTCTAAATTTGGGGATTGCGATCGAGGACAAGAGCGCAATGATCACGGTGACGATCATCAATTCGGCGAGCGTAAATCCCGCACGTGCGGAAGTGGACGCGCGCCCGAAAGGGCACACCGTCATTAGGCTTCGACTCCGCGCCGGCGGGTCCGGGCGGCAAGATCCACGATAATATGCCATTAGACAAAATGACTTCAACCGGACAAGGTCACAATTACCTTGTGCGCAGAACGCTATCCATCCCGCTGCTGTGCCTGGCGCTCCTGAGTTGCGAAGAGCCGCCCCCGCCCGTCGCCGTCCACGTCTTGAACCGAGTCACAGCCGAGTTCGCGACGGTCACACTCGGTTCCCGGAGTGCGGACGTCCTGGTTGCGAAGGTGCCGAGAGGATTCTATGACAACACGGCACAGCCAGTGCTCGGCAGGACCTTCGTCGAAGAGGATTTCTCCGGATCACCCAGCGTGTGCATCATCTCTTATTCGCTGTGGGAGCGCTTCGGCTCAGGCGAGTCAGACGCGCCTCTCGTCGTGGGTGGCTCCCCCCTCCGGGTCGTGGGCGTCATGCCGGAGGGCTTCCGTATCCCGGACGGCGCCCAGGTCTGGATCGCCACTGCACTCCCCGGTGGGCGCCCGTGACCGGGTCCGCCGATCACCAGAAAGCTGAGGAGGTCTCTCCGTGAGACGATTCCGCAAGATCATCGACAAGTCGATTCCGATTGTCGGCATGGTAATCGTGTTTCTCGCGGTCACCCTGATTTCGGACTTCAACATACAGGCCCGTATCGCGACGGTGCTGGTCGGCGTACTGATGATCGAGGCAGGGGGGTGTGGAAGCTCACTAGCCCGTTTCTGCAGAGCCAGCGCGACTACGTCGAGCTGCGGGCAGAGGTGGACGGGTTCATCCTGCTGGTGCGCTCCCTCAACGAGGCCGCCCTCGGCGCGCGCGAGGCCGGCACTGACGAATCCTGGCTCGCGCTCCGCAAGGTGAGCGACGCCATGCACGAATCGGTGGATCACATGACCGAGTTGGCCGGAAAAGCCGAGGGTAGCAGCCCCACCGACGTGCCTTCGGCAGGAGAGGCCTAGAACATCCCCGGCCGAACACACATGACGATCCGCCGAGGCTCAGCGTGCCGAAGGTAGCGCGATCCACGCAACAGAGGCCACATCGAAGTCGTCGCGCTGCACCCCCCAGATCCGCCCTCCCGTGAATCGATAGGGGTCGAAGCGAGCCGGCAGCTCGACTTCCTGCGTCACTCCATCTGGCGAGATCCGCAGCCACGTGCTGCTTCCAGCCATGTCCCAGAGGTCGAGGTCGACGGGTTGCATCCAGACGGCGCCGTCGTCGTCGCAGCGCATATCCACGTACCGGGGGAGAAAGCCCGCAAGTTGGTCGGGGTCCCCTTCGACGCCCTGGATCATCTCGTTGAAAACTCTTGACGTGTCTGCGGCAGACCCCTCTGCGCCCACCTGACCCGCGGCCTCCGCGAAGCTCAATGCGAAGACCGCTCGGGCGAACTGCTGGTTCGTCACTTCGCTGAAGTGGGGCGGCGGAAGTGGGATGGGGTCGAGCTCGGTTCCAGCGGATGCGAATACACGAACCTGGTTCCTAAATCGATCGTGGAAGCGGACTTCCGAGTCCGAGCAGACCGCCCAGAGTCGCCGCCACACTGGGAACGGAGGGAAGCCGTTGGTCTGCTCGAGGTACTCAGTGGGGTCACCCATGGCTCCCCCCAGTGATACGACCGTTCTCGCCGAAGCGGTCTCGCCGTCCACCGCGATGAGGTCGGCGCCCCAAACGGACAGGAACCACGCGAATATGCCGGTTTGGATCGAACCGCTTCCCCGCGGCAAAACAATTTCGTCGCCCATGCGTGCAGTTCTGACGCGGTTACTCATGAAGCCCTGGCCACTCATAATGCTTCCAGGTGGCAACGAGTCGCGCGGAATCAATATCTCGGACCAGGGGCCCTCCGGGTCTGAGATCCTGATAAGAGCGTGCCGGATCGCGTCCAACACCCAGGCATCTCCGTCGACGCCCCCGGATACGAATCCGACCGGTGCCCGGAACTCTTCTGGCCCTCCCCCTCGGCTCCCGTGCTCGTGGACGACGTTCCCGTCCGAACCGAAGCCGATGAAGAACGGTTCGACGGAGTTGAGCACCCACACTGTGCCGTCGGTCAGCACCTCGAGATCTTCGACGACGGCGATCGACTCGGATGTGCCGAATACATGGACAGCGTTCGATTCGAGGATCACCGGTCCTCCCGCGTCCCCCGCCCTGCCCCCCGTTGCTTGGTCGCAGCCGGTGAGCGTTGTCAGAGCCACTAGGCCAATCGAAATAGCTCGGCGCACCGACGAAGGCTGATTCGCGCGGGCAGCGCTCGGGCCCATCAAGCGTCCTCCTCAGCCTGAGCCGACTCGGCGGGGTCCGCGGCGTGGGCGCGGCCTGGAATCGTCGCGCCGCCGAGGGCGGCGAGACCTGTGACAGTGCCGACGTTCAGCGAGTCCGCTAGACCAGACGGCACGACCATCAGGGAGCCACGCTTGACCATGCCCTCGTAGAGCATGTTCATGGCGCGCAGGTTCAGCGCCACCGGCGACTGTTCGTACTTCTTCGCCGCCTCGACGAACTTGGAGGCGATCTCGGTCTCCGCGGTGCCGAGGATGATCCGGGCCTGGCGCTCGCGTTCGGCCTGTGCCTGACGCGACATCGCGTTTTCCAGCTCGGAGGGGATCACCACATCGCGGATCTCGACCGACTGCACCGTGATGCCCCAGTCGTGCATCTTCTCGTCCAGTATCCTTTGGAGCTGCGCACCCATCTCCTGTCGAGACTGGATCATTTCGGCCAGGTCGTGCTTGCCGATGGCGTCCCTTAGAGCCGTCTGCGCAGACAGGATGACGGCCGCGCCGTAGTCCTGGACCTCCAGCGCCGCCTTCTCGGCATCCCAGACGAGCCAAAACGCGATGGCATCGACGTTGACCGGCACGGTGTCGAGCGTCAAGCAGGACTCCGCCGAGAAGTCCGTAGCACGGATGCGCTGGTCGACGTGGTACGCGATGCGGTCGACAATCGGGATGATGAAGAACAGCCCCGGCCCCCGGAGTCCCCTATACGTCCCGAAGCGCAAGACGATCGCCTTCTCCCACTGATCCGCCTCCTTGACCGACATCATGGCGAGGCTCGCGAATACCAGGCCGAAGAGGGCAATTCCCTGAAGCGTGAGCGCGGAGGCCTCCATTCGGTCCGCGACGAGCACCGCGCCGCCTGCGAGCGCCGCCACGACGACTGCCAGCAGGATGGCCGTGGCTGGATAGCGGGTGTCATTGGGGGATGAACTCCCCCTACTCCTGGGCTTCCTGCTCATGATCCCGTCCTCCTATTGGACTGCTTCGATTTCTTCTTCGATGGGATGGCCGCGCTCAGCTCGTGTCGGGTGCCGCGACGCAGCTCCTGGATCGTCGCATAATCGCACCTCGTTGGGGGCGGTAGAATCGACTGATCCTACGCGCGGGGAGGCTAGATGCAAAGCGAGTCCAGAGACCTAGACTATGCACTACGCAACCTACCAGCTACCGGTCGCCAGCGTCCCGTACCATCGCGCCCATCAGAATGGGTTTGGACGATCTCGACGCCACAACAGCCTCCACCATCCCGACCCTTCAGGACCCCTCGTCCGGCTAGCCCTCGAGGAAATCCGCCGACCAGGTCACGTCGATCGACTCCTTGATACTGTGCGCGGTCGGACACTTCGACACGTGTGTCTCCAAGGCCCGGTCGACCTTCTCCCGGTCGGCGCCCTCAGGCAGCCTGAGCGAGTAGTGCACATGGATCTTCGTCAGCATCGGTATCCGATCCACCATCTCGTTCGTGCCCTCCGCCGTGCAGCTGATGTCACCGTCCGGAATCGAAACCCCGCGCACTTCCAGTGCGCAGAACGGTGTCTGATCTGAGCCGACGAGGGGCCGCAGGAGCCCGTCGTGACGGGACGCGTGGACTGTCGAGGTTACGACAGTTTCAGGTCCGAAAAGGTGGTTTGAGGCGTCAGCGTTACAACACTCGTCCCAACATATCGAGAATACGCCTCGGGCCGCCCAGAAATAATTGTGGCTCTGATCCGGGCGTGATCCTTTCGGTGAATGGAAGCTTCCCCTCCTCGACTCAGCGACGCGGATTGCGCCGCTCTCGTCTTGAGGACGCTGCGTAGGTTGGCCATAGGCCTGTCTGTCTACGACCCCGACCACCCGTTGCACGACCATTTCATGTTGATCGGCACGCGTGGATCTGAACTCAGCCACGAAGGACGGCGTCACTTGGTCGAGCTAGTGGATCTGGCTACCGCGAGCGCCACTGAATTGGCCGAGCTGGAGTTCTCTACGGTCCACGAACTTCCAGGCTCGTGTCGGGAAGTACTCTCCGAGGCCCGAGAACGTGTCTCGGAGATTTCATGGCTGCTCTGGGGCGTTTCAGTAGCCCTGGAATTCTCTGAGGCGCTGG
>Ga0208879_1000279_pt1 | contig 54891 bp, 50 predicted proteins | sample Knorr_S15_td_Bot_FD_185605 | JGI IMG/M metagenome (GOLD analysis project Ga0208879, IMG submission 185605) | Marine microbial communities from Southern Atlantic Ocean transect - Knorr_S15_td_Bottom_ad_5009_LV_A (SPAdes) (version 2) | ecosystem: Environmental > Aquatic > Marine > Oceanic | place... | reverse complement strand
TACCTGTAGCTGTTGTATCGCCCCATTCGTTAATGATATAGTAATAATTCCCATTCCATCCATCACCATATGAATCCATTAAATCTATTTGAGCAACCCATTCTACTCCTTCAGCACAATATTCACATGAACCGTCTTCAGTGTTTGCTTGCTCATTATATGTTAATGAAAAAGGATCGGTACAACCGTATACATAAGACTCACAAGAGCCATCATCAAAAGTAGCTAGGGGGTCGAAATTGATGGAAACACTATCCATACAACCGTATACAGGTAATTCTACACTCATACTCATAGACGGGGTGAAAGCATCGAAGACGGAGTTGTCTCCATCTAAAATTGCATTTAACCAAGGGTTTCCACCTAGATAGGGTAATTCGATAATTTGAGAAAAACCTTCTGTATCGGTAAAATACAATGTTGAGGAAATGCTTGCTTCAAAGTTTCCAGTAAGTTCTGGTATTCCAGTAATTCCTGTGCAAGAATTCCCTACTGGAAAAGAACAAGAAGCTGGCTCACAAGACCAATCTAATCCAATAGGCAAGCCAGAAACAGAGTTAATTTCTAATGAATCCACGTAGACAATGGTCCCGTTTAAATTCATCGTTTCTGTTAAAACAAACTGAATTGCCTCAGTATAATATTCGTTTAAGTAAGCAGTTGGCATTTGCAACTCTTCGTCTACAACAGCTGTGCTTTCAGAAAAATTAAACCCTAATGCAGTTAATTCTGGATTTGGGCTACAGATATCGCTTATCGAAGATCCGTCAAACTCTGAAGCAGATAAAACAACGGTTTCCCCATCATCATTAGTTTCTATTTCAAATAATACATAAGCGACATTATTTGAAAAATCTATCTCGTACAATGGAATATAGTTGTCTGTTTCCATGTTCGAAGAAACTGCTAAAACATATTCACCATCTTCTAAGTCTGTAACATCAACCCACTGACAAGCAATTCCTGAGCTATAAGTGTCTGAACATCCAGCGCTAATTCCCATGATGTTACAACCATAGGTAAAACTACAAGCTGGGTAATTTGCACCTTCTGGTGCTTCACTAGAAATGGCTCCACCTAAATCCATTACGCACCATCCATTTTTATGGCCTATTGTTTCGCTAGGACCTAAGCTAGGGTAAGTATAAATCCTATAGCTTGCATAACCTTCGTAATGTGCGTGACCGTGGCAGTCGTCCCAATAAAAATTATCGTTTAAGCCATCAGCTCCGCCCGATTGACCTATGTAAAAATCTTCATTCCCATAATTAGAAATAGAAGTTGTAAAGCGAAGGGTTTTTCTTTCCCCAAGTCCCGTTATACAACCTTCTGCAATTAAACATTCATCCGAACTCGTAAATGAATTTATGTGTAATGAATTTAGAATAGTATTTACTGAAACTTGTAAGTCAGGGCCATTTAAACAGCTTTCATCATCAAAGGTAGCCCCAGAGTTATAATTGACCGCATTAGCATCTGTACAACCAGGAATTAAACCTAAGCAAGTAGCTTGAGCTTCGGCGTATGAATTACAACCTTCTGCATTTGATAAAATATTAACCGCTAAAATAGTACCGAAATCTAATCCCGATTGCCAATCTAATGAAGCACAGCAAGCACTTAGAAAGTCATTGTTATAAATATTAATTTCATAGGCATTCATTAAATTATCAAGTTCTTCAATAGATTCAATAGAAGTATCATAAATACTTAAATTCCCTTGAATGATAAGTAAAGATGATAAGCCCTCAAGAGTGAAAATCTCACTCCCTGTAATACTTAAATTTCCTTGAAAGACCTCACAATCGGATAGATTATCTAAATCTGACTGAGTGGTAACAAAAGTAGTTTCTTCAATAGTTCCACATTGGGCATAAATTGTTTGTGAGGTCACAAATAATAAACCCAGTAGAGGGAGGATATAGTTTTTCATAATCAACATTTTTTTCTGACTATGAATTGTATCAAAAATTATTCCGTAAACAGGGAATAAAACACTATTAACACTAACTCCTTTAATTCCACCCAGATAGTAGAGCTATAATCAGATAAAAAAAGACAAAAAAAAAGGGCAAGCTACTTAAATCACAGTGCTCAACCCTCTACCCTTGCTGCGTTCCCGCCCTGGGGGGATTTGAGGGGAGCGACTTGTCTAAGACTTGCCCCGCGCAAAGATACTAATCTTTGTTTTTTTGGACTACCTAAAACCTAGAATTTTTATAGTGGATTAAAAGCACAAAAAAATCCCTTCGTAAAACGAAGGGATTCAATCTTATAGTAATGAAGTATTCAGCTTAAAGCTTCGCTAGATTATGACGAATGCTTACCGCTTTATCAATAATACCGCGAACAGCCTCTAAAGCAACACGCTCTTGCTTCATGCTATCTCTATGGCGAATAGTAACACAGTTATCATTTATGGTATCGTTATCAATCGTAATACAGAATGGCGTTCCATTTGCATCTTGACGACGGTAACGACGACCAATAGAATCTTTCTCTTCGATTACACAGTTGAATTCTAACTTCAATTCGTCGTATAATTTGCGTGCTACTTCCGGAAGCCCATCCTTTTTAGTTAAAGGAAGAATAGCGGCTTTTACAGGCGCTAAAACTGGAGGTAATGCCAATACAACTCTTGTGTCGTTATCGCCAATTTTTTCTTCGCGATATGCATTACACATTGTTAGTAAGAACATACGATCTACACCGATAGAAGTCTCAACTACAAATGGAGTATAGCTTTCGTTAATTTCTGGATCGAAGTATTGAATTTTTCTTCCAGAATGCTCTTGGTGTGCTTTTAAATCGAAGTCTGTACGCGAGTGAATACCTTCTACTTCTTTAAATCCGAATGGGAATTGGTATTCGATATCTGTTGCAGCATTGGCATAATGTGCTAGCTTCTCATGATCGTGAAAACGATATTTGTTAGCATCCACTCCTAAAGATAAGTGCCATTTATGACGCGTTTCTTTCCAGTATTCATACCATTTCATCTCTTCGCCCGGACGAACAAAGAATTGCATTTCCATTTGCTCAAATTCGCGCATGCGGAAGATAAACTGACGCGCTACAATTTCGTTACGGAACGCTTTACCAATTTGTGCAATTCCAAAAGGAACTTTCATACGAGCCGTTTTCTGAACATTTAAGAAGTTCACAAAAATACCTTGAGCCGTTTCCGGACGCAACCAAAGATCCGTAGCACCTTCGGCAGTAGCACCCATTTTTGTTCCAAACATCAAGTTAAACTGACGAACATCGGTCCAGTTCGCCGTACCCGAAATCGGACACTTTATTTCCAACTCTTCAATAAGAGCTTTAACATCTTCTAAATCTTCTTTCTCTAAACTTCCATTCAATCGCTTAGAGATAACGGCCATCTTTTCTTTGTACCCTAAAACTCTAGGATTCGTTTCTAAGAATTGAGCTTCGTCGAAGGCATCACCAAAACGCTTGACAGCTTTCTTTACTTCTTTGGCAATTTTACCTTCAATCTTAGCGATAAAATCTTCTACCAATACATCTGCACGGTAACGCTTTTTAGAATCTTTATTATCGATTAAAGGATCGCTAAAAGCATCTACGTGTCCGGAAGCTATCCAAGTAGTAGGATGCATAAAAATCGCAGAATCTATCCCAACGATATTTTCATTCATCTTCACCATAGAAGCCCACCAATAGTCTTTGATGTTTTTCTTTAACTCCGAACCATTAGAACCGTAATCGTAAACAGCTGCTAAACCATCGTATATTTCACTCGATTGAAATACGTATCCGTACTCTTTAGAGTGCGCAATAACTTTCTTAAAAATGTCGTCTTGATTTGCCATAGCTGCAAAAGTAATAAATTGAATTAGAGTAGCAGGTATCTAGTACTTAGTATCTAAGTAATCTTTAAAAACAAAAAATCCTCCCCGAATATTCGGGAAGGATTTTTTCATGATTTCACTGTTTCCAAACTGGTCACAGATCACTGTTCACTAATTATGATCCACAAGAAACACAATCGTCTGGATTGTCAATAGAACAAGCTAATTGCTCTTCTGGTGTAAACTCCTGTACTTCTGGAGCCTCTGTAGTCTCAGCAACTACTGGTTCCATTTGAGCTTTAGATTGTTTTTGAACAGTAAATTTAATCGCATCCACCGCAGATTTTGTTCTCAAGTAATACATACCTGTTTTCAAACCTTTCTTCCATCCGTAAAAGTGCATAGAAGTAAGCTTCCCTAAGTTGGCATTTTCTACGAACATGTTTAAGGATTGTGATTGATCGATAAATTGACCACGTTCTGCTGCCATGTCGATGATGTCGCGCATACTCAATTCCCAAACCGTTTTGTAAAGGTCTTTGATGTTTTGAGGAATATGATCGATGTTTTGGATAGATCCGTTAGTGCGAAGGATCTCGTTTTTCAACTCATCATCCCATAAACCTAACTTCACTAAGTCTTTCAATAGGTGCTTGTTTACAATAATAAACTCACCCGAAAGTACACGACGCGTATAGATGTTAGAGGTATACGGTTCGAAACATTCGTTGTTCCCTAAAATTTGAGAAGTAGATGCTGTTGGCATAGGCGCTAATAATAGCGAGTTACGTACACCTGACTCTTTAATTTCAGCTCTAAGTTCATCCCAATCCCAACGACCTGAAAGGTCTTTAGCTGCTACGCCCCACATATCAAACTGGAACCGACCTTGAGAAATTGGTGAACCTTCGAAAGTTTCGTAGGCACCATCTACCTTTGCTAAATCTTTAGATGCTTTTAAAGAGGCGAAGTAAATCGTTTCGAAAATATCTTTATTCAACTGCTTCGCTTCTGGCGAAGTAAATGGTAAACGCAATAAAATAAAGGCATCAGCTAATCCTTGAACTCCTAATCCGATAGGACGGTGACGCATATTAGAGTTGCGAGCCTCTTGTACCGGATAGTAGTTGCGATCGATAACAATGTTCAAGTTTTTGGTTGCTTTATAAGTAACCTCAAATAATTTATCGTGATCAAACTTACCATTATCCACAAACATTGGTAAGGCTATAGAAGCCAAGTTACACACGGCAACTTCGTCTGGAGCAGTATATTCTACAATCTCAGTACATAGGTTAGACGACTTGATAGTCCCTAAGTTCTTTTGATTCGATTTCTCGTTACAAGCATCCTTATACAACATATAAGGAGTTCCTGTTTCGATTTGTGATTCTACAATTTTCTCCCAAAGCTCGCGAGCCTTAATGGTCTTACGACCTTTTCCTTCGGCTTCGTACTTTTCGTATAAGTCAACAAATTTGTCTCCGTAAACATCAGATAAACCAGGGCATTCGTTAGGACACATTAAAGTCCATTCGCCGTTAGCTTCCACACGTTTCATAAATAAATCTGGAGTCCACATAGCATAGAATAAGTCACGCGCACGCATCTCCTCTTTACCGTGATTTTTTCTTAAGTCTAAGAAATCGAACACATCAGCATGCCAAGGCTCCAAGTAAATAGCGAAAGAACCTTTGCGTTTTCCACCACCTTGATCTACATAACGAGCCGTATCGTTAAATACGCGTAACATCGGTACAATCCCATTTGAAGTCCCATTTGTTCCGCGGATATAAGATCCTTTGGCACGTACATTATGAATGCTCAATCCGATACCACCAGCAGATTGAGAAATTTTAGAACATTGTTTTAAAGTATCGTAAATCCCATCGATACTATCGTCTTTCATGGTTAATAAGAAACATGAAGACATTTGAGGTTTTGGCGTACCCGCATTAAATAATGTTGGTGTAGCGTGCGTGAAATATTTCTTCGACATCATCTCGTACGTCTCAATAGCCGCCTGAATGTCATCTTTATGAATCCCAATAGAAACACGCATCAACATATGCTGCGGACGCTCTGCTATTTGCCCATTTATACGTAGTAAGTACGAACGCTCAAGTGTTTTAAACCCGAAGTAATCGTAACTAAAATCTCTATCGTATATAATTGTAGAGTCTAAAACCTCTTTGTTATCTTGAATAATCTGGTGCACGTCATCAGCCAGCATAGGAGCTTTTTGATTGGTAACCGGATTTACATAAACGTATAAATCTGTCATCGTTTCAGAGAACGACTTTTTTGTTTTCTTATGTAAGTTTGAGACCGCAATACGCGCTGCTAACTGAGCGTAATCTGGATGCTTTACGGTTAGGGAAGCAGCCACCTCAGCCGCAAGGTTATCCAATTCGAAAGTAGTTACTCCTTCGTAAATACCTTCAATAACTTTCATTGCTACCGTGGTCGGGTCAACTAAGCCATCTAAGCCATAACACATCTTTTGGATGCGGGAGGTAATTTTGTCAAACTTAACAGCCTCTTTACGACCGTCTCTTTTTAATACGTACATACTATTTGGGATTTAATGGGATTTAAAAGTCTGCGTCGAAAGTAAAGCCTTCATCTTTTTCTTTTCCTAAGACACCTGCTTTTTGATATTCTGAGACGCGTTTTTCGAAGAAGTTTGTTTTTCCTTGTAGGGAAATCATGTCCATAAAGTCGAATGGATTTTCCACATTGTAAAGTTTATCACAGTGTAATTCCACCAACAAACGGTCGGTAACAAACTCTAAGTATTGCGTCATTAATTCAGAATTCATTCCTATTAAACGCACGGGTAAGGCCTCGATAATAAATTCTCTTTCAATATCTAAAGCGTCCTTAATAATTTGAGTAATTCTTTCTTTTGGCACTTTGTTCACGATGTGGTCGTTGTGTAACATAACCGCAAAATCACAGTGTAAACCTTCGTCACGAGAGATTAACTCGTTAGAGAATGCTAAACCAGGTAATAAACCTCTTTTCTTCATCCAGAAGATCGAACAGAACGAACCCGAGAAGAAGATTCCTTCAACAGCCGCAAAAGCGATTAACCGCTCTGCAAAACTTGGAGAATCAATCCATTTTATCGCCCAATCTGCTTTTTTCTTAATGGCATCGAAATTATCGATAGCGTGGAAAAGCTTGTTTGCCTCCGCTTTATCTTTGATATAAGTATCAATCAATAAAGAGTAGGTTTCCGAATGGATGTTTTCCATCATAATTTGGAAACCATAGAAAAATTTAGCTTCAGTATACTGAACTTCTGAAAGGAAGTTTTCTGCTAAGTTTTCATTTACTATACCATCTGAGGCAGCAAAAAATGCAAGAACATGTTTAATGAAATGTCTTTCATTATCGTTCAATTTTGTTTCCCAGTCGATAATATCTTGACTGAGATCAATTTCTTCCGCAGTCCAAATACTCGCTTCTTCTTGCTTGTAAAATTTCCAGATGTCGTCATGTACGATTGGGAAAAGTACAAATCGGTCTTTATTTTCTTGTAATATAGGTTCAATAGCTGTCATAATGCATGATATAATTTTGTAAAATCTTCTTAACCTTTTTGAAACTCAGTGTTTCAGATACTGGGGAGAAAAAAAAGCTCAACCGGAATTGAGAATTACAAATATTTCGATAAAAAAAATGACATCCTATAGCAGTTTTGAAATAGGGAATTGAAGTTTTCAACAAATCGTTAACATCCTACTCAAACATCGCATTTACAAAGAGTTAAGTATTTTCGAAAAGTGTTAAAAAGAAAATTTATTTTGACACAAGATCAAATAATGGTAAGTGGCAAATGGTAATTGAAAACCGTTAATTATATCCCTGTAATCGGTGAAAATCAAATAATAAATTGCCTCACAAAAGGAAAGGTCTCCCTGACAAAAAATAGAAGAAAGGCTTTCAGTCCCTATTTTTAATTGGTCATTATTCATCAATCATTGCTAATTACCCTTTATGTTTTTCTGCTGCAAACTCTAAACCTTTATACCAATCTTCGCCGTATTTCCTAATAAGCGGTTCTCGTAAAAATTTATAAACTGGAACCTTGAGCTTAACACCACAATCGCATGCGGGTTTACAAATATGCCACTTGTGATAATTTACTGCATCAAACTCGGGATAGGACTGAATACGAACTGGATACAGTTCGCAAGAAATAGGTTTTTTGTAAGCTATCTTTCCATCTCTGTAGGCTGCTTCAATAGCGCATTTTGCGTAGTTATTTTCATCAAAAAACACGTAGACACATTCTTTTCCGTTGAGAATTGGGGTTTCTTTCCCACCATCTTCACCAACAACCCATTTGCCTTGCTCTTCCACTCCTTGAATCCCCTTTTCGTTCATATAAGGCTTTACATCCTCATAGATTTCTTCGAGTACATTCAACTCATCTTCGTTTAATGGCGCTCCACCATCGCCTTCTACACAACAAGCTCCTTTGCAAGCCGTGAGGTCGCAAACAAAAGCTTGATCCAAAAGATCTTCTGATACTAAAGTGTTCTTTATTGAAATCATGCCGCAAAGGTACTCTTTTCAGCTAGTAAGAAATAAGGATGTTAATGTGTATGGACTTTAAAACTCGCCTATAACCACTCCAAGCATAATCCCGAAATTATACAAAGTCAAAGATTCTACTTCTTCATATCCAAATAAATCTTGATAGGGATAGGCTTTATCATTTAAGGGTTCGTGTAAAAACGCCTCGACACAAAAGGATGTTTTACGCCCAAAAGCGACTCCCAAATTACCCATAAAACCAAAGCTAGGTTTCTGTTTATACTGTGACCAAGTAGGTGCTACACGGCCATAAAGCTTTAGGTTATCGCTAGAGTTGTGCAGACTAAAATACAAGGGCACCGTAATAAGAGGTACGAATTGTGAACGTCTTACGGGAGTTAAAACAGAATCTCCCCACATAATATTTTCTACATATTCATACTCTCCCGTTGGAATTCCTACAAACCCATTCCCTAGAGTAATTCCAGCTGCTAACTGAAAGGGCTTTGAGGTATCATACATTAAAGCTCGTTTAAAGCCTAGCTCATTACAGATAATAGACGATTTAAAGCTAATTTCATTTTGATTTCCCAAGCCATAACGGATACCTAGACTGGGATTTATAATGGGTGCAAAAACACCAATATGCCCCGAAACAGCACCCTTTTCTAAAACCTTAGCAGATTGAAGAGAATAACTTGGATAGCAAGATGCTATTAACAACAATAAACCAAAAAAACAAATCAATCTTTTCATAATAAGAAGCTTAAACTATATTAACATTCAGTAGTACAGGACCCTAATTTAACACTATTCACTAATAAATCACATATAAGAAGGGCTGTTTAGCTCGAGAAGTCTTCGTTTACAATAGTAAAAGTACAGGTTTGCACACTCGACCTTCCGGGTTCAAACTGACTGTGCCATCGCAATTCATCTCTAAAGTTACCTGTAAAAGTGAATGCGGAATCGAGACTTACATTTATGGTATCGTACTCTTGTATCGCACACGGAATGACTGGCCCATCGGCTGGATGACTTCCTCTTTTTGTGAAATATTGAATATAAATAGACTCTTGAGGGTTTACCAACAAGACTGAGTCCGAGTCGCAACAATAGTTATTATAAGTAAGGCGAAGAGGATAATCTGATTGATTCATGACCAACTTTCTACTCGTGTGATCTGTTTCACAAGAACTCATCAAAGTAGATCCGAAAACAAACATTATAATTCTAAACAATATCGATCTTAAACCCATCTTTTAAGTTTTGGAATATACGTGGTGAAAAACCACCTCTTTAAACGACCGTAGCCCTGCTGCTTCAATATGTCTTTCACGAAATCCTGCATCTGTTTGGCATTCGTGATGTCTGGATTTGTAAAGGTTCCTTTTTTATAACATAAAGAACAATACAAATCATTTGGCTCTCCATTGGCCTCAGTCGCCTTATCGAATTGGTTGTGATCGCGTGGGAGCATACAGCTTTGGCAAAACTTATCTAAGTTCATATAAGATCTATTTTAATTCAAATATACGAAAAAAGCCTCCCCGTATTGGGAAGGCTTAGTACCTTGGGCGGGAATCGAACCCGCACTCTCGAAAGAACTGGATTTTGAATCCAGCGCGTCTACCAATTCCGCCACCAAGGCATTTATGGTCGGTAAGACGTGGCAAAAGTAATAATAGTTTGAAACCCGCAAAAGGTTTTTTTTCTTTTTTTAATCAATTCCTTCGCCAGAAAATAAGCGAATAGAAACAAGGGAGTGGTAAATAGTCCGTACAGCACGCATCATGTTCGTATTTGCTAATCACTCACGACTCTAAACCCCTAATAAAACTTTCAATTTTCAATCTTCTACTTTTAATATTATTGCTTATATTTGCAGCCCTTAAAGAATAGCTAATTATTCCGTAATCAAAGCGTTAGGAAACTATGGCATCAACAGTAAAGATATTTTCAGGTAGAGCAACCAAGCCTTTAGCAGAGCAAATAGCTAAAAACTATGGTGTTGACTTAGGAAATATAATCATCTCTGAATTTAGTGATGGTGAATTTATCCCTTCGTTTGAAGAGACTGTACGCGGTGCAAAAGTGTTTATTATTCAATCAACACCACCTCCATCAGACAATTTAATGGAGTTATTGTTGATGATAGATGCCGCAAAACGTGCTTCGGCAGCAGAAATTACTGCCGTAATGCCGTATTTCGGAATGGCTAGACAAGATCGTAAAGATAAACCAAGAGTTCCGATAGGGGCGAAATTGGTTGCCAATATGCTTACTGCAGCTGGCGCATCACGCGTAATGACTTGCGATTTACACGCAGATCAAATTCAAGGATTCCTTGAAGTACCTGTTGATCACCTTTACGCCTCTTCTATCTTTATAGAACATATCCGTTCGTTGAAATTAGAAAACTTAACCATTGCCTCGCCAGATATGGGTGGTTCAAAAAGAGCTAACGCTTATGCGAAACACCTAGGCTGCGAAATGGTTATCTGTTATAAACACCGCAAAAAAGCCAACGAAATTGGCGATATGCGTGTGATAGGTGATGTAAAAGGTAGACACGTTGTATTGGTAGACGATATGGTAGACACTGCCGGAACACTTACCACAGCAGCCGACATGATGATAAAGAATGGCGCGCTATCTGTACGAGCAGTTTGTACACACCCTGTACTTTCGGGTAAAGCTTACGAACGTATCGAAAACTCTCAAATGGAAGAGCTTATCGTAACCGACACCTTACCGAGTAAGGAAAGTCCTAAGATTAAAGTATTAAGTATTGCTCCGATGTTCGCGAACGTAATTAAAAACGTTGTGGCAAACGAGTCTATTAGTAAGAACTTTATTAGTTAATTGTTTTATAAACCAAAAAATCAAACCAAATGAAATCAGTATCTATTAGCGCTGCAAAGCGTGTAGATTTGGGGAAAAAGGAAGCTAAATTATCTAGAGCTGCTGGAAATGTACCTTGCGTTATTTACGGAGGGAAAACAATTCAGCACTTCACGGTAAAAGAAAATGCTTTAAACAACCTAGTTTATACACCGAACGTATACACGGTGGCGATTGATATTGAGGGTACAACAGTAAATGCCCTTATCAAAGATATTCAATTCCACCCTGTAACAGACAGAATCCTTCACATCGACTTTATTGAGTTGATAGCAGGACAAGAGGTAAATGCAGAAATTCCTGTTGTTTGTACAGGTAATGCAATTGGTGTAATGAACGGTGGTAAATTACGTACAACACTACGTAAATTAAGCGTACGTGCTACTCCAGAAAACCTACCTGACAATGTAACTCTTGAGATCTCTGAAATGACGATCGGTCAAAAGATTTACGTTAGAGATGTAGAAACAAAGAACTTCGATATTTTAACTTCTGGTAACGCTGTTATCGTATCTGTTAAAACGGCTCGTGGTGTTGTTGATGATGAAGAGGAAGAAGCTGCTGAAGCTCCTGCCGCTGAAGCTCCTGCTGCAGAATAAGTATGAAGAAATACCTAATCATAGGTTTAGGTAATATTGGCGCCGAGTATGCAAATACCCGACACAATATAGGCTTTAAGATATTGGACGCACTCGCAAGTGCGTCCAATATTTCTTTTGAGCCAAATCGTTATGCCGATACGGCAAAACTGAAAATTAAAGGTCGACCCGTTATTTTGGTAAAACCTTCTACTTATATGAACTTAAGTGGAAAAGCAGTGAACTACTACATGCAATCCGAAAATATTGCTCCCGAAAATATCCTTGTTATTACTGACGATTTGGCACTTCCATTCGGGTCTTTACGCATGCGAACTAAAGGATCTGATGGTGGTCATAATGGATTAAAACACATTATTGAAATACTTAATAGCTCAAAATTTACACGTATCAGATTTGGTGTAGGCAGTGAGTTTTCTAAAGGCAGCCAAGTGGATTATGTGTTAGGTAATTGGTCTTCAGAAGAAGAAGCACAATTGAAAGAGCGTATTGATACAAGTCTGGAAATGATAAATAGCTTTATCGGTGCAGGTGCTGCACAAACAATGACGCTGTACAACGGCAAATAGGACTAAACGCCTTAAAGATTTTCTCATCAGATTGACGACGATTGATTCCCAATTATCTGAAGTGTCTTAATCAATTATTTTACTTCGTTCTGCTTCTAGTGCTTTCAGTTTAGGATTCATAATCCTAAACCAAAGAGGTGGTAGTAAGCTCAATAACATCATCCCCGGATATCCTGTAGGTAGCTGAGGGGCATCATGGTGGTGCTATAAAAATCTGATATTTTTTAGAAGCTCTATAATGATGATCCGAATGACGTGACAAGTTAAACATCATTAACCTGCCAAATACATGATTTGAATTCCAGGAATGATGCGCCCGTACTCTTTTGTAATGTCCCTGTTCATTTTTTTCACGCAAAAGTCCGTAATGCTCAAGGTATTGAACCGTTTCAAAACTAACATAAGCAATCGCTGCATTTATCATAAAAGCTATACAAACAATTGCTCCAAAGAGCTTAAAAATAATAAATACAAAAGTCAATTGAATAAGCTGAAATTGAATCATCTCATTTTTTAAACCAAGGTTCGATTGGTTTAAGGCATTACGCTTTTTCTTTTCTAAGCGCCAAGCAGAAAGATATTCGTTTATAATGGCTCGAATCCGAAAAGCATAAACAGTCTCTCCTTTTCGTGCAGTAGAAGGGTCTTCTATGGTTGCAACATTCTTGTGATGCCCTCTATTGTGCTCAATAAAAAAATGCATCATCAGGGAAGTTAGTAGCATGGCTTTAGCTAGAAATTGTTCGCCTTTGTTTTTTCTATGCCCTAGTTCATGTCCCAGATTAATTGCAAAGGTGGTAAGCAATCCCATAGACAAAATTCTCCCTATAAGTTCATAGGCCTGAAGCCCTGGCTCTTGAACAGAAAAAAGGAACATGCTTAGTAAAACAAGATGTATTCCAACAGACAAATAAAGCACCACATCATAAACACGATGTTTTTGTGCTAAACTTTCTTCAAGTTCTGAAAGGTTGCGATCATCATTCTTTAATAAAAATTCTAATATAGGAATGATTGCGTAAGCATATAAGAATGCACTGTAGGTAAGCATCCCTCTATGGGTAAAACTCAGGTAAGCAAAGCAAGCCAACGAAAGAGGTGCAATAGCAAATTTTAAAGCTTTTATCATAGGCAACGAATATACTTAAATTATTTTAACAGCCCCATCTACACCCCTTAGGTTCAGTAAATTGGTATAAATATTGATAGATAAATGATATAAATTTAAAAACTATTTACCCTTATGAAAACTATTTTAAGCCCCCTTGTTGTATTTATTTGCTTTACAGCTTCTGCTCAAATTAACAATTGTTGTATTAATCCGGAGTGGATTGTACCGGATGCTATGTGTACCATGGAATGGAACCCCGTTGTCGGTTGTGATGGTGTGACATACGGCAACCCCTGTAACGCTTCCGTATCAGGCGTAACATCCTGGACCAATGCTGCGGGGCAAACTACAAACCTGGAGTGGGATTGTGGAACAAGTGCGGTTCTTTGTACTTCATGGTCTGGAGTTGATATTTATGAAACAGGGTTTTGGGTTAACCCGAATGATCCTTGTGAAATGGGCGAATGTAGCCCAGATGGTTTATTTGCGGGAATCGTAGTCGATTGTGCAGAATGGATGGGCGCTCCTTGTGATGGAGAATGGGTTTTAGAAGATGGTGAGTGCTGTTCAACTTGTGTAGAAACACCGCCTTCAGACTGTGAAAATATTTACATTACACTTAATAACGGGTGGAATATGATTGGCTTTGCCTGTGCTGAAAACACAAATGCAATTGTAGCTTTTTCTGCCATACAAGATAAAATAATTCTTGTCAAAGATGCTGTCGGGAACGCCTATTTACCCGACTTTGACTTTAATGGTATAGGAGATTTAGAAAGAGGCTATGGCTACTTAATGAAAGTTACTGAAGAAATACCCAATTACAATATTTGTGAATAAATAAATAAGCGTAATTGATAAAATAATTACAGTTTTAATAGCGTTTTTCATTCAACAGAAACTTAAGCTTCTTTTGAGAAAGGCTGACTTAAATTTACTGATTTAGAGCCCAACTTCTACTGACGATATACAATGAAGAAAATTTACATTTAAAGTGTTCTATTAATTTTTGTTAATTTAGTACTATGAAAAAACTACTCCTCACATTACTTATTACTCCTCTTCTTAGTTTTGGGCAAACTAAAGTAGAACTTGAATATTGGGATAATGGTAATGTGTTATCTCAAGTTCACTATTTAGATGGAATGAGAGATGGTTCCTGTAGATATTATTATAAAAATAGGACTTTAATGAATGAGGGATTCTATAAAAAAGGTAAGATGATAGGCCTTTGGATATCTTATTATGAAAATGGTCAATTGAAAAATCGTGGAACGTACAAATATATTGAGTCCGGGGTATATAGTATAAAAGATGGGAATTGGGACTATTATTACGATAATGGTCAGTTAGAATCAGAATCTATTATTATAGATGGTATTGAAGAACTAAAATTCTATGATAAAGAAGGTAATTTACTTCCTAAAGTAGAGGGTTGTTAATTAGGGGCTAAGCTAAAACACCCCACTACTCGACTGTAACCGGCTGTTTTTCTAATGAAGTTTTAAATCAAGGAAGTGGCTTATTATTATGTGATTACAAAATAAACTTATCATTTACCTTACAACTAAAATCATCCTCTTTATCAAACATACATCATTACAATTACGACCAAAAGAAACTATACAGAATAGTTAAGTTTCTAAAAGAAGATCGTAACATAGGATATAGGAGAATTAGTAATATATTATATGAAAGAGGTTATAGAACAGTAAGAAGTAATAAACCTATTCTAAACAACTACGTTTATAGTATATATAAGAAAGGTAAGATTAGAGAAGAAAGATGAAGTCGTAGTTATGATTCACAAATTCAAGATTTAAGGTGTTTGGTTGATTTTTGTTAGATTTGAGTAAATCAATTACTTATGAAAAAGTGTAAAGAGTGTGACTTAGAAATGGACGATACTTCTAGATTTGATGTTTGTTATAATTGTAGACACGATTCTGGGACAAAAAAACCTGATGACATAAAAAGTGATTCTGACAAAAATAATAAAGAGACTCCTGATCAAAAAACGGAGAACAACCCTCCTGATGATAACCCCAAGAACCTTAGTCTTGATGAACAAATGTTGGGTCAAGTCAAAAAACAAACTAAAATCTTACTTGAACAACATAAACTTCAAAAGAGAATTTCAAATAATGTACTATTCTTCTTTTGGATAACAATTATTTCCTTGTTTATCGTACCATTAATGTGGATTATATTTGGTTTAAGTGTTTTGTTGTGACAACCTAATCGGACCGTAATGTTGGTTATGGTCTGAGGTAATATGATTTCCATATATTGTAATATTTAAACTCAAGACTCATGGACTATATTTATCTTGGATTAATTTTTCTTATAAGTACTTTCCTTATTTATCGGCTTTCCTATAAACACTTCCGTAAAAACACAAGTAATAAAATGTGGAAACAATGGGGAATGAAAACTCCGTATTGGGAAGGGGTAGTTATTGTAAGTTTTGGTATTACTATGATTCTTTATTCTATAATTAAAACTATCGGTTAACATAAATTTATAATATTTTACCTTCTACCCGACAAATCATTGTCCCAACCGAGATTTGTATAAAATCATCTAAACTTTCAATGTATAATTGTGAGTATATATTAGGTAATATAATACTCAGAACCCTTTGAATATCTTTTATCAAGAGATATCAAAACAACTCTTTTCAACTAAAATAAGTGATATAAAAAGTGGGAATACTATAATTAAAAAACAGTCCGACTAAACGGACTGATGTAATTAAGAAGTAAAAGGAACAAAATACGTCATTACAAACCTACTCGACTGTAACGCTTTTAGCAAGGTTGCGCGGTTGATCTACATTACACCCTCGCATTACAGCGATATGGTAAGAGATCAGCTGTAAGGGTATGGTAGTTACCAGAGGACTGAGTCGCTCATCTACATCAGGAACTTCAATTACATGATCGGCAATCTTACTAACCACAGTATCACCTTCGGTAACAATGGCAATAATTTTACCTTCTCGAGCTTTAATCTCTTGAATATTACTCACCACCTTTTGGTAGTGCTCAGTTTTAGTAGCTACTACAACTGTTGGCATATCCTCATCAATTAATGCAATAGGACCATGCTTCATTTCAGCAGCAGGGTATCCTTCTGCGTGGATATACGAAATCTCTTTTAACTTAAGCGCTCCTTCTAAAGCTACAGGGAAATTGATTCCTCTACCCATGAACAAGCAGTTTGGAACGTCCTTATAAACACTGGCGATATATTTAGCTTGCGCATCAATCTTTAAGGTTTTCTCAACCTTATCGGGCATAGCATCCAATTCATTTATTAATCGTCTGAATTCTGGTTCAGAAATAGTTCCTTTTTTACGAGCTAAACTTAAAGCAATAAGAGTGAAAATGGTAACCTGAGCAGTAAATGCCTTTGTTGAAGCCACGCCAATTTCAGGTCCAGCATGTGTATACGCACCAGCATGAACTTCTCTAGCAATACTGGAACCTACAACATTACAAACCCCAAAGATGGTAGCACCTCTAGATTTTGCAAGCTTAATAGCTGAAAGGGTATCGGCTGTTTCTCCAGATTGTGATACTGCAATTACAATATCGCGCTCGGTAATAATTGGATTTCTATATCTAAATTCAGAAGCGTATTCAACCTCAACAGGAATACGCGCTAAATCTTCAATTAAATATTCGGCAACTAAAGCAGCGTGCCAAGAAGTTCCACAAGCTACAATGATAATACGATCTGCGTTTAAGAACTTCTGCTCGTATTCCATAAAACCACCCAAACGAATAGTCCCTTCATCTACTAACAACCTACCTCTTAACGTATCGAAAATAGATTTGGGTTGCTCATTAATCTCCTTCAACATAAAGTGATCGTAACCACCTTTTTCAATAGACTCCAATTCTAAAGCTAACTCTTGTATATATGGCGTTTTTAGCTCATTAGATATGGATCTCAGTTCCAATCCATTTTTTAACGACAAAACAGCAACTTCTTCTTCTTCCAAATAAACTGCTTGCTTTGTATATTCTATAAAAGGAGTAGCATCGGAAGCAATATAATATTCGTTCTCACCAATACCAATAACTAATGGGCTCCCTTTTTTGGCAACTACGATTTGATCGAAATTCCCCTCCTGAATAACAGCAATAGCATAGGCTCCTACCACCTGATTTAAGGCAATGCGTACTGCCTCAGCCAAATCAACTTTCTCATTGATAAGTACATCTTCAATCAAGTTGACCAATACCTCGGTATCAGTATCGCTATGAAAAGTATATCCTCTGTTAATTAACCCTTCTTTTATGGAAGCATAATTCTCAATAATACCATTGTGAATAATGGCTATTTTTTTAGATTGAGAGTAGTGGGGGTGAGAGTTTACATCATTTGGAACCCCATGAGTAGCCCAACGTGTATGTCCAATACCAAGTTTAGCTTTGGGATTTACAGCAGGAACACTTCCTTCCATATTTACAACCTTACCTTGTTTTTTAAATATCTCTATACCATTACCATTAAGTAAGGCTACTCCAGCGCTATCATACCCACGGTATTCTAATCGCTTTAGTCCTTTCACCAAAATGGGATAAGCTTCCTTATCGCCTAGATATCCTACAATACCACACATTCTTAATAAGTTTTAGGGAATTACATTAAAGCAATAATACTAGAATTATTGCTCAGACACAAATAACTTTAAGCTTACGCCAAGGCTATCTGCAAAATGATTATTTATTAATACTCTTTCTGGTTGAGAAATAGAGCTTGGTACATATAATGCCAATCGGCTCGAGTACCCCTCTTCTATGACCTGGTGTACGTAACGAGCAATATTAAATTTATATACTTGATTTAACTCATTTCTATTCCCGTCAAAATAAGTGGCACCCTCAACGTTTTGATCTTCTGATAAAGATTCAAGTTTACCATCGGCATTTACTGCCGCAAGGCCTAATTGACTTGGAGTACCATACATACTATCTACATCTGTAGAAATATAGGGTATAATTAACTCGGCCTTATGAATAACATAATTTGAATCTCTTAAACTCGCTAAATCTGGTAAATCTATATATGTTCTTAAACCTACACTTCCTTGTATATAAGCTTTCTCGACATTATCTAAACCTATAATAGATTCAATTTCTGTTGAAGAATAGTCATGCTCCCAATGTGTCATTCGGTCTGCATTACTATTAATTTGAAAGTCGTAAGAAAGGGAGTCTGCAAGATCTGTATGATAAAACAGGGCTAACTTACTTTTGTCACTTATTAAATCCAATTCAAGTAAAACGCCATCACTGGTAACATTTCCGCACGAAATGTACAGGCCATTAAAGAATGCTTGAAAAGCATCATTATCAACAAAATTCGAAACATCAGCATCAAGGAACTCTTGGGCTAATTCATTAGATAGCATCAACTTAATCTCTGTACTTGTATTCGGCTCTACAACAAGTTCTAATTCGCCAATTACCAAATTATCATAGTCAAACACATCAGATGAATAAATAGTAATTGTACTGTCTACACCCGCTGTGTCAGTTGAAGTAGTCTCTATAAGTTCCAACATTTCCATAACTTGAATATTAAGTACGGATAATGTATCACCATAGAAAGCATCAAGATTAAGTGTAAGAATAAACGAATCCGCTACTGCAGTAGATCCAAATTCTACATCTGATGATGGAATTCTAAATTCTGTAAATATTGAAGCATTTGTTAAACCGAAATATGGGTCGTTTATAGAGCCTAAAAAAGAAGTCGGTGCGTTAAGAGTAATTAAAGAATCTTCTTTTACAACCGATACTTTTATTTGTTGATCCTCAAATGAAAGAACTTGTAAGTCATCAAGAACAATCAATTGTGATCCTAATTCATTCCAATCTTTTTTACATGCAGAAAAAAGCGTGATTACAACTAAAACTGTTGCACAACTAAATAAATGCTTCATAGTGTATTACTCCTCAAATAAGCTTTCGTAGAAAGGTTTATAACGCTCTTTATATTCTCCTTCAGAGAATTCTAAAGTAGGTAATTTAGCACCCTCAATCATCTTAAGCAAGTCTGCATCAAGATCAGCACTACCCTTAACAACGGCGTCAGAATATTTTATTGCAGTTTCTCTTAATTTTTTGTTGTCCGCCTTATCAAATCCAAGTATATCTTCATCAGAATGACCATCAAACTTCATTTTTGCTGCTAAGCCTTTATTCAAAGTCCCTTCAAAAGAATGATTGTAGAACGAGAATACAACTTTTGTTTTTTCAAAGATTGGATCATCGTGATAAAACTTCTTTAAATACATAGGAAGGAAACTCGCCATCCAACCATTACAGTGGATTACATCAGGAGACCAGCCTAATTTCTTTACCGACTCGATAACACCTCTACAGAAGAATAAAGCACGTTCGTCATTATCATCGTAGAATTTCCCTTTCTTATCAACGGTAGTAAATTTACGCTTAAAATACTCTTCGTTATCGATAAAGTAAACCTGCATTCTAGCTTGTGGAATTGAAGCCACCTTAATGATCAGGGGTTGGTCAATATCATTCACAATTAAGTTCATCCCTGAAAGACGGATAACTTCATGTAATTGATGTCTTCTTTCGTTAATACACCCAAAACGCGGCATAAACAAACGAACTTCTATACCTGACTCGTTCATTTTCTGAGGTAAAAAACGAGCAGTTTTAGATAAATCGTTCTCCGGTAAATAAGGAGTGATTTCTTGAGAAACGTATAATATTCTTTTCTTAGCCATAACGCTACTTTCTTTATTCTTAAAAACAAGTTGCAAAAATACAAAATATTCTCCACTTTATTAAGTTTTTAATTAGCTTTGAACCCAATGATTCACTGAATAGTAAGCCTAATGGATATCATTTCGACCGTAGTAGACTTAGAAAAACTACTGAGCAAATTACCAAAAGACAAGACTCTAGGGTTTGTACCTACCATGGGTGCCTTGCATCCAGGCCACCTTAGCTTAGTTCGACAAGCCATTTCAGAAAACCAAGTGAGCCTATGTTCTATTTTCGTAAACCCCACCCAGTTCAATAATACTGGAGATTTAGATAGCTATCCAAATCAAATGGAAGCTGATTTATTATTACTAGAAGCTGCAGGATGTGACATAGTTTTTACACCTACAAAATCAGAAATCTATCCACGCACCTTTAAATCGAAACAATACAATTTTGGCAATCTCGATAAAGTAATGGAAGGCGCTAATAGACCAGGTCATTTTGAAGGTGTAGCCACCGTAGTGTCTAGACTCTTTGATCTTGTTCAGCCTCAAAAAGCGTATTTCGGTGAAAAAGACTTCCAGCAACTCGCCATCATAAAATCATTAGTAAAACAAGACAATCGCTGTATCCAGATTATACCCTGTCCTATTTTGAGAGAAAGTGATGGTTTGGCGATGAGTTCTAGAAATTTAAGATTAGAAACTCGGTACAGAGAAGCTTCTCCTAGAGTATACCAACGACTTCTAGAGCTTCATAAACAAATAGATGAAAAATCTGTTGAACAATTAAAACAATGGATGATTAAGGAATATGAAGAGGATAGAGATTTAAAGCTCGAATACTTCGAAATTTCGAATCCTCAAACACTTGAAAAGTCAATTCACTGGACTGATAATCAAGAACATATTGCTTGCATAGCATTATATGCAGGTGAGATTCGTTTAATTGACAACATCCTCTTGAAAATTAATTAAAATGACTAATTTTGCACCATGCAAATAGAGGTAGTAAAGTCTAAGATTCACAGGGTTAAAATAACTCAAGCCGATTTACATTACATCGGAAGTATCACTATTGATGAGGATTTGATGGATGCATCGAATATCATTGAAGGGGAGAAGGTGCAAATTGTGAACATTAACAACGGAGAACGTCTTGAAACATATGCCATTAAAGGTAATAGAGGTTCAGGCGAAATTTGTATGAATGGCCCTGCTGCTCGTAGAGTTCAACCCGGCGATATCGTAATTATTATTACTTACGCTATTATGCCTTTTGAAGAGGCGAAAGTATTCCAGCCTACTTTAATCTTCCCGAACGAAGAAACTAACACATTAGATTAGTATGAAGGCTAAACTGCTTTCTACCCTCAAATATCTTCTCTTCTTGAGCTTAGGTATCCTCATTTTATATGTGGTATTCAAAGACAAAGACTTGGATAAGATGCTTGAGGATTTGAGGAATGCAGAATACAAATGGCTCATTTTCTCTATGCTTTTTGGCTATGCTGCTTATATTTTCAGAGGTTTACGCTGGGTTTTACTCATTGAAGCTATGAAATACAAAACAACAGCTAGCCATGCCACACATGCTATTGCTGCCGGGTATTTCGCCAATGCTCTTTTCCCTAGAGCAGGAGAGGTAGTGCGTTGTACTAGTCTTTATAAGGTTACGGGAATTCCTGTGAACAAACTTTTTGGAACTATTCTACTCGAACGAACTATAGATTTGGTGATGTTACTGATCTGTATTGGCTTAAGTTTCATTCTCAAATTCAAAGAACTGACCGCTTTTTTTGGATCAGTTTTAAGTAATGACAGTCCTAGCGAAATAGGCAACACAAAAATAATTGTTGGCAGCTGTCTAATCTTAATAATCGCAGGGCTCTATTTTTTCCGACAAAGACTCAAGGAATCAAAATTATATCAAAAGGTAATTAACTTAGGTATAGGCGTTAAAGAAGGTTTCCAAACCGCTTTTCATATGAAGAAAAAAGGCTTGTTTAGCGTATATACTGTCTTAATTTGGTTGATGTATTTCTTAATGACCTATATCTGTTTCTTCAGTATTCCAGAAACTTCAAGTTTAACCGCAATTGACGGACTATACATCATGGTGATTGGAGGCTTAGGAATGATTGTTCCTGTTCAAGGAGGTCTTGGCCCATACCATGCCGCTGTAACTTTAGGTGTTGTAAGTATTGGTCTTACCGAAACAACAGGAATCACGCTCGCCGTATTGGTGCACACCTCACAGTCAATAATGATTCTCATCACCGGAATTATTGCAGCAATTGTTTTATCTTTCGCTAAAAGAAAAGCAGTTCTCAATGAATCAAGTGAAGCTCCTTCAAGCTAAGATTTCCACTAAAACAGAATTAGAAACACAAATTAAAAACTGGCGTCATACGGACCAGAAAATTGTGTTTACTAACGGCTGCTTCGATCTTCTACATTTAGGCCATATTGATTATTTAGCCAAAGCGCGCGACTTAGGCGATAAGCTGATTATAGGCCTAAATACAGATGCATCAGTTCAACGACTAAAAGGTCCTTATCGCCCTGTAAAAGACGAATTAAGTAGAGCTCATATCTTAGCCGCTATGCAATTTATAGATGCTGTCATTTTCTTCGACGAAGAAACTCCAATCGACTTAATAACATGGGTGAAACCGGACGTTCTGGTAAAGGGTGGCGACTATACTGTTGAAGGAATTATAGGTCATGAGATTGTTTTAGAAAATGGCGGTTCAGTCCAAACAATTGAGTTTGTTGAAGGCTATTCGAGTTCAAAATTAATAGATAAGATTATACAAGGATAAATGGCTAAAACGAAAGTAAAAACAGCATATTTCTGTCAAAGTTGTGGCTCACAACACCCAAAGTGGCAAGGGCAATGTAGCGCTTGTAAAGAGTGGAATACCGTAGTTGAGGAAGTTATCCAAAAAGAAGAAGTTAAGGTTTGGTCTAAAAAAGAATCCAAGCACAAAGTGAAAGCCTTAAAAGTAGCCGATATTTCGATAGAAAATGAGGTTAGAATACAAACACAAAACACAGAATTAGACCGAGTATTAGGTGGTGGAATTGTTCCTGGAGCCATTATTCTTTTAGGGGGTGAACCCGGAATTGGAAAATCGACCTTAATGCTGCAATTGGCACTAGGCATGAAAGGCTATAAAACCCTTTATGTTTCGGGCGAAGAAAGTGATAAACAAATTAAAATGCGCGCTGAGCGATTGGGCGAAGAAGATTCCGACTGTTATATTCTTACCGAAACCGAAACGCAGAACATCTTCAATCATATCAAATCTATTGAGCCCGACTTAGTCGTTATCGATTCTATACAAACACTCCACACACAGGCCATCGATTCATCGCCCGGATCTATTTCACAAATTAGAGAAACCGCCGCAGAGTTATTGCGCTTTGCTAAAGAAACGGATACGCCCGTCATCTTAATAGGTCACATAACTAAAGATGGGAATATTGCAGGACCTAAAATATTAGAACACATGGTAGATGTGGTACTTCAATTTGAAGGTGATCGCAACCATGTTTATAGAATTTTAAGAGCGCAGAAAAACAGATTTGGCTCTACTGCAGAACTCGGGATTTACGAAATGGTAAGTCATGGCTTAAGGGAGGTTCACAACCCTTCTGAAATACTTATATCTCAAAAAGACGAAGTACTAAGTGGTACGGCAATTTCTGCTACTGTAGAAGGAATGCGGCCTATGTTAATTGAGATTCAAGCATTAGTAAGTTCAGCTGTTTACGGCACGCCGCAAAGAAGCGCAACCGGGTTTGATTTGCGTAGGTTGAGTATGCTATTAGCCGTTTTAGAAAAACGATGTGGATTCAATTTAGGGGCAAAAGATGTGTTCTTAAATATTACAGGTGGAATTAAAGTTGATGACCCTTCCATTGACTTAGCTGTAGTTGCTTCCATCTTATCATCTAATGAAGATTGTGCCATTGCAGACAAAATTTGTTTTGCTGGAGAAGTAGGTCTTTCGGGAGAAATACGTCCTGCTACACGAATAGACCAACGGATTTTAGAAGCAGAAAAGCTCGGCTTCGATCAGATTTTCATCTCACGCTACAATAAGGTAGAGAAAGGTAAATTCGCAATTAAAATAATGGAATTCGGTACGGTTGAAGAAGTGTATCAGACGCTCTTTAATTAATTTGAAGATGTGCTGATTTGAAAATTTGACGATTCGTACAAAAATTAAATTGCTATTATCTAAGTGTCAAAAAAGTCTTGCTTCAAAAGGTCGCTTTAAAGACTATGCTGGAGATGAAAATTGTCGGAAAAGCTTTGACAGGATAAGACTGACAACTATTTTGAGTGATGCTCTTCTTTTCATTATTAATTAATCATCAGTCATTGTCAATTAAACAATTAGCTTCTCAGTCTAAAAACAATCTGTAATCCTGCGCCAAGGGTAACAAAAGCGATGACTACAAATGCAGCTTGGAGTCCATAAATATCAGCAATAATTCCAGAACCTAAAGCACCGATGGCGTAACCCAAATCTCGCCACAATCGATAAACTCCAATACATTCAGCTCTTTGTTTCGGATGGCTATAATCTGCAATCGCAGCCAAGAAAGTTGGGTAGACTAATGCTGTTCCTAATCCCAATAGCACAGCGGCAAATAGCATCATATTATACGTTACATAGTAGGCAATGATAAAGATTCCAACCGCTTGGAGAAACATTCCTAAAACCAATAATCTTTTCTTTGAATATTTATCTGCAAGAGCACCTGTAAACAACTGACCAAAACCCCAAACAGCAGGATACAAAGCCACTAAAAACCCTACCTCAGTTAAGGTGAATGAAAGAGACACTAGCATGATGGGAAGTAATCCCCACATCATTCCATCGTTTAAATTATTCGCCAAACCAGCAAAAGTTATACTCGACAGGTTTGAGTTCGTGAAGGTGGTTTCCTTAAAAACACTATTCATTAATGGTAATTTACTTTCTTGCTCCTCGAGAGCTACAAAAGCCGTTGTGTCTTTTACAAATACGATAGATGTAAATAAGCCCAACACCAGAATTACAAATGCCAAATAAAAGGGATAAGGATATAAGCCGTAATTCGAAGCAATTGTTGCGGTGAGGAAAGCCACGAGCCCAACTGCTAAATAACCCGCCGATTCATTAATCCCCATAGCAAAACCTCTATTCTTAGGTCCTACCAGATCAATTTTCATAATGACGGTACTCGACCAAGCCAATCCTTGGTTGATCCCCAAAAACACATTTGCCCAGACAATCCACGACCACGACTCAGCATACATAAGTAAAAAAGGCACAGGAATGGCAAACAACCAACCAACTACCAACAATCGCTTACGACCATATCGATTGGCGAGTCTCCCCATAAAGTAATTGGTAAAAGCTTTTACAATACCAAAGACAATAATAAAACTAAGAATGGCGGTTTTCACCACCATTCCAAATTCTACTTCAGCTACTTGCGGTAAAATTGATCGTTCTAAACCAACCATTCCACCAACAAAAGCATTTACCAGTACCAGTAGTAAAAACTGAGGTAAGTTTTCTTTTAAACCAAGTTTATGCGTCACTATTCTTTTTCTTCTTCAAGTGGTTTTTGACAGCAAAAATGCAAATTATTATAAGCCTCCATTTCGGGTTTCACCGAATCTGCTGCATAACCTAATTTACTAATTACGTTTCTGATGTGCTCTAAAGAGGTTTTATCTTTTCTGTATCGAACTGTTAAAACGCCGGTTTCCACATCCATTTCAGCAAACCTCAACCCTTTCTCAAAAGCTAAGGTTTTGTCTACGATAAGATCCTTACACATATCACAAATTGCGCTGGTTTGAATCTCTACTGTTTGCACTTTTTTGCTTTTTGTTTTTGATTGCGCCATCGTCGCAGTAGACAGCATTACTAAGGTAATCCAAACTATATTTTTCATCTTCTTTTTTTTAATCGTTAAACTTTACTCGAATTCCAGAATAAACTCTCCTTCCCATTACAGGGCCCCAAATCATAGCTGCATCAAAATTATCACTGAAAGGGTTTTCAACACTTCTAATGGGGTTTTCTTGACTGAAGTTAAGCGCATTTTCCACCCCTAAATACCAATCAAACTTTTTAAATCTTCGCGTAACCTGGCCAGACAACAAATTGAAATTTGGTGACCAAAACCCATCAACTAAATCGTCGCCCGACCCTTGTGTAGGTACTCTACTTGGACCAATATTTTGTAGGGTCATATTTACATCCCACTTATTTTTCCATGTGCTATATGAAACCTGAACCAGCGAACGGTATTTGGCTACAAAGGGAACATAAATACTTTTTGCAGAAGCATCTGTACCGTAAGTAGTTTTGGTTTCACTCCACTTTTGAGCAAACTTCAACTCCCATCCTTCAGCCGGTTCTATACTAGCATCTAACTGCAAGCTGGTAGAATACGATTCTCCCTTAAGATTGTACATTTTGATTTGATTACTCTGCTCCACATCTATTACTACTTGATTTTCAAAATCTGTTTGATAGAAATCAACATTAAAGGTGGATTCCTTTCCAAGCACATAGAAGTTATAGGTGAAGTTAAAGCCATAATTCCATGCTTTCTCTGCCTCTAAACTCGCATAATCTTCTAATAGCAACTCGCGTGAACTAAAGAAATACGAAATATTTTCTGCCATCACGTTTGCCTGACGGTGAGCTCTCCCTGCGGAAGCGCGAATCACCATATTTTCTATTGGATTATAACGCATGTGTAATCGTGGACTATACCACATACCCCACTGCTTAGAATAATCTGCACGCATACCTAAAATACTTGAAAAACGAGCACCTTGTTTTAACTGAAACTCTCCAAACACACCTAAGGTTTGATCATAACGTGTATAGCTTCCTTCAGCTGCATTACCCAATGTTAATTTTTCTTGGTAATTATCTCCATAGTAACTCATTCCCATTTTATAGGACTTGGTATCGTCGCCAAAATTAGATTGATAAATGGAGTTTAAGTACAAACTATGTTGCATTCCCGAATAAAAAGAATTACCAAAGCTCGTTTCCTGATTGTGGTAACGCAAAGAACTTATGAGACCTAAACTGGTTCCTGGCTTATCAAAAACAAATCCTGTTTTAGAATGAAACTCCGCCTGCTCTGTATGCATATCAACCTCGTACGGCTTCTTTAATTCTATCTCTTCCGTCTCAGGTATATTACTCAACTGTCCAGACAACTTATCTTCGGTTAAATATTTAAATCCAAAGGCAATATGTCTATTATCAAAACCTGCATATTCCCAACGATTTAACATGGTTAAGCGTTTGGTTTTTGGATCATCGGCAAAATTGTCCTTATTATGATCTACCGACTTCCCTAAATACGAGTAGTGTCCCAAAAGGGCGGTATGCCAATCACCCTTTACTGGTGTCGATACAATGAAATTATTTTCTATCATCCCCGAGCTATTTACATAGGAGTTCCAAAACAATTTATCGGCCGTTTGTGGCTTAAATAATTCCACATTAATCTGTCCACTTAAAGACTCAAATCCGTTAACTACGGAACCCGTTCCTTTAGCAATTTGAATAGACTCTATCCAAGAACCCGGTAGATAATTTAATCCGTAAGAAGCCGAAAGTCCACGTAAGAGTGGCATATTCTCAAATAGAATCTGAGTATAAACTCCATCCAAACCTAGCATCTGTATTTGCTTCGCCCCAGTAATCGCATCTGTAAAACTTACATCTACTGATGGGTTGGTTTCAAAACTTTCTGAAAGGTTACAACAAGCTGCTTTTTGTAATTCGGCTCCTGAAACCCACTCTACATTATTTACTTGTAATAACGATTTAGCACTAGACTTTCTACGATCTATTAACTCAACCTCATCTAAGGTGGTCGGTTCTAAAATAAATTGAATATTACGTGCCTTTTTCAAGTTGATGGTATCGGTTTCATAACCCACAAAACTGGCTACAATAGGATGTGGGTATTCATCGTGAATGTGAAGCACAAAGGCCCCGGTGATGTCGGTAACACTACCTTTTTGATCTTTAATACAAAAAATATGTGCCCCTGGTAAAGGTTGTAAATCGCCACGAGAATCGCGCTCGAAGACAAAACCTTTAATTTCATGCGCAGAGGAATCCTCCTGTGCATACAATGGATTTACTCCGACTATGATACATAGTAAGAGTGCGAGAATTTTTCTCATAATAAAATGTAATTTAAATGAATATCCTTTTTAAATAAATAGCAAAAAAAGGTATCAGATCAGAAAGCTCTGAATAGAACAGATAATATCGCGCCCAGATTTTGGTGGCGGCAAGCTATATACATATTCTCTCAGAGGAGGAGAGAATTTCGCACGAATAGAATGATTGAAAAGAGCGGATGCAATACCACTATTTACAGCTGAAACAAGCTCCTGAAAATCACTTGTTAAAACTTCAAAATCAAATTGTACATACTTGCTAAATGAAATATCGCAAGTGTTATGACTCATGTCTGCGCAAGTACATTGAGGGGCTTCCAACTGAATCGCACAACAACATGCAGCAGCGTCTTCTACCACTTTACATACTGGTGCTTCCTCGGCGTGAGCACATACTTCCCATTGGTAAGTAAAGCCCATACTTAGCATAGCAACCAAAGTTGCTAATACAATTGCCTGAAAGCGTAGTGTGTATGTCTTGAGTTTAGTCATTTAGAACAAAGGTATATCAATAATAATGCCTTGTAGAGTTTTGAAACAAATACTTAAGTATAAAGCCAAAGTGTCGGGTTTAGTACAAAAACTTATTATACGGATATCTACGTGCGTGAATTTCTTTTACCAAGTCGTAAACTGTGGTTTTAAATTCATCCCAGTTTTGTTTTTCAAAAGCTGAAATAAATATACAGTTGTTATTCATCTTCGACATCCACGTTTTCTCCCAATCTGCAAGCGAATTATTAGCTCTTATTCTCGGAGTTAAATCGTCCTCTTCTTTAGGTGTATAGGTAAATAGGTCGATCTTATTAAACACCATTAAGGTAGGTTTGTCGGAAGCTTGAATCTCGTCTAATATTTTATTCACAGAATCTATTTGCTCCTCAAAATGCTCGTGAGAAATATCTACCACATGGATTAAGAAATCCGATTCGCGAACCTCGTCTAGAGTAGATTTGAAAGACTCCACCAACTGAGTAGGTAATTTGCGAATGAACCCTACAGTGTCCGAAAGTAAGAAGGGTAGATTTTCTATAACCACTTTACGAACGGTGGTGTCTAATGTTGCAAAGAGTTTATTTTCCGCAAACACTTCGGATTTACTCAAGGCATTCATGATGGTAGATTTCCCAACATTGGTATACCCAACTAAAGAGACACGAATCATTTGTCCACGATTTTTGCGCTGCGTAGCCATCTGCTTATCAATGGTTTTCAACTTCTTTTGAAGAAGCGAAATACGCTCGCGAATAATACGTCTATCGGTTTCAATCTCGGTCTCACCAGGACCTTTCATCCCAATACCACCTTTTTGCTTTTGCAGGTGCGTCCACAAATTGGTTAATCGAGGTAAAAGATATTGATATTGTGCCAACTCAACCTGCGTGCAAGCGTGAGCTGTTTGCGCTCTCCCGGCAAATATATCGAGGATCAGGTGAGTTCTATCGAGAATTTTTCGCTCGCCAAACACAAGTTCAATATTTCTCAATTGAGAAGGGGAAAGCTCATCATCAAAAATGATAATGTCTATATCGTTCGTTTCAGCAAAATCTGCGATTTCCTGAATTTTACCCGATCCAATAAACGTTTTTGGATTGGGCTTAGCCATCTTTTGAGTGAACCGTTTTATAGGCTCAGCACCCGCCGTTTCAGTTAAAAAAGCTAATTCGTCTAAATACTCCTTCGACTTTTTCTCATCTTGGAATTGAGTGATAACACCAATCAAAATTGCTGTTTCTCCCGTTGCTTGTATCTCTACTCGTTGCGACATAAAAGGGTCTTATAGCCAATCTGACCAAGGAATACTACTTAAAATTAAAACTAGAGCAATAAGATAGTAAACCCATTTCACTTTATGCTTTAAACTATCTGCAATATCTTTTTTCGATTTCGAATAAGCCATCGTAATAAATACAATTGCTAAAATCATCACTAAAGGATGCTCGAAAGCATACAATCGCAATGTTGAATCTTTCATAGCTGCACCCATATCGCTTAGTCCTGCCCCACTCTTCGGACTGATGAAATACAAAACACAACCCAGCGTTAACTGAATGTGCGCAAGGATTAAAACCATTAAGCCCGTTTTGCGATGTGCATCTGTATGGACTTGATTCTTGCGATAGGCAACAAACGATTTTATTAATGCTAAAACCAATACCGTTAATAATAGGTAGGGCATAAAGCTGTGTAAGTGTTGTAATCCTGTATACATAATTTCAATTTATTTAATGCAAACTTACTAATTTCAATAGCAAAGAGGGCAAACTATGGAGCATTCCAAGAAATATCTTAATTTCACAGTTGAAAACAATTACACATATGAGAAATCTAATGCTCTTAGTAGTTGGTCTGTTAAGCCTTCTACAAGTCAATGCACAAGAGAATTTTCCAGTAAATGGTGTGGCTTCAAAATACGAAGTGGTACACGCTTTTATTAACGCACAAATTCATATTAATGCCGAAACAAGTCTTAAAAGAGCTGTTTTAATCATTAAAAATGATAAAATTTTAAGCGTTGGAACAACTGTCAACATCCCATCCAATGCAATAATTCACAATCTCGAAGGGGCACATATATACCCTTCATTTATTGACCCTTATAGCAATTATGGATTACCTACAGTAGAGAAGTCAAAATGGAATCCTAAACCTCAATTAGAAAGCAATACTGCAGGAGCTTATTCCTGGAATCAAGCTTTAAAACCAGAATTTCACGCTTCAGAGGTTTTTTCACCTAACAAGTCTGAAGCCAAGTCTTATATAGAATCTGGCTTTGGAACTGTACTCTCTTTCCAAAAAGATGGAATTATTAGAGGTAGCTCTGCCATAGTTAGCTTGGGTGATGGAAAAGCACAAGAAGAACTCATAAAGCCAAGAGCAATGGCAAACTATTCTTTCAAAAAAGGAAGTTCCCGCCAAAACTACCCAAGCTCTTTTATGGGGGCGATTGCTCTTTTGCGCCAATCTATTTACGATGCTCTTTGGGCTAATCACAACAATGACAAGAGCAACCTAAGCTTAATGGAGCTTCATGATAACTTGAAGCTCAAACCTATTATTGAAGTTGACAATCATTATGCAATTCGCAATGCATTAAATATAGGTGATGAGTTTAAAATGAACTTCATTATTAAAGGAAAAGGGGATGAATACCTAAGCATCGAAAATATTGAAAATACAAGCACTCAATTTATTCTACCCTTAAATTTCCCTGAACCTTATGATGTAAGTGATCCATACGAGTGTTTAGATTTAAGTTTAGCGCGCATGAAGCATTGGGAGCTTGCACCTGTAAATCCAGCTTTACTGGCTTCTGTAAATATTAGCTTCGCCTTTACTACAGCAGGATTGAAAGATAAAAATGATTTTTTACCGAATCTTAGAAAGTCGATTAAACATGGCTTAAGTAAAGAAATTGCTCTTCAGTCATTAACAACAATACCCGCAAAAATGTTGGGTATTGAATCGGAATATGGACTACTCAAAAAAGGAATGAAAGCCAATTTCATCATTTGTGAAAAAGAAATCTTTGAGGAAGAATCAAGAATTATTGAAAACTGGGTTCACGGAAAAGCATACATTATTAACGAAAAAGCGGAGCACGATTATAGGGGCTCCTATGTTTTAAAAATTGATGGCGCAATTATTCCCATGGAAATTGAAGGTAGCGCAGAATCTTTAAGTGCTAAATTAACGAATGAAGACAGCACAAAAGTTTCGTTTACCATCGAAAATGATCTTATTAAGATCTCTTATAAAAATACGGAGGGTGGTTTAATTCGTTTAAGCGGACAAGGAAAAGATCCTATTGAGGGACAAGGGCAATTAGCCAACGGCGATTGGGTTTCTTTTGTGATTAAACGAAAGGACGCTTATACAGAAGATTCGAAAGAAGAGAAAGACAATAAGCAATTAATTAATATAGATAAGGTACAGGTTTTAAACGAAATGGGAGAGCAATGGTTCCCAAATTCGGCTTATGGATGGACTGAAAAGCCCAAACAAAAATCGGTTCTATTTACCAATATTACTTTATGGACAAATGAAGAAGAAGGCATTTTAGAAAATTCTTCTTTAGCCATAGTTGATGGGAAAATTCTTGCTGTGGGAAACGAAGCCGTAAATACCATAAAACACAAATACGCTTTCGAAATTATTGATGGAAAAGGAAAACACTTAAGTTCTGGAATCATAGATGAACACTCTCATATTGCCTTGAGAAGTGTAAACGAAGGCTCTCAAGCAAGCTCAGCTGAAGTAAGACTATCAGACGCTCTTCGCCCTAACGATATCAATATTTACCGGCAATTGGCGGGTGGTGTAACTGTTTCACAACTACTACACGGTTCGGCAAACCCTATCGGAGGACAATCGGCGCTTATAAAAATGCGCTGGGGTGCAAATGCAGAAGAAATGCTCTTTAAAGGTGCTAAGCCATTCATAAAATTCGCTCTTGGCGAGAATGTAAAACAAAGTAACTGGGGTTCTTATTCTAATATTCGTTTCCCACAAACCCGAATGGGTGTAGAGCAGGTTTATTACGATGCTTTTATTCGCGCTAGAGAATACGATAAAGAGTGGAAATCGTGGCATAGACTCTCGGCTAGTCAGAAAAAAGAATCCAAAATGCCACATAAAGATTTGGACTTAGAATGTTTATTAGAGATTCTTAAAGATCAAAGAGAAATCACTTGCCACTCTTACCGTCAATCGGAAATAAATATGCTGATGCAGGTTGCCGATTCGATGAACTTTACGCTGAACACTTTTACACATATTTTAGAAGGATATAAAGTAGCCGAAAAAATGAAAGCTCACGGGGCTGGCGCTTCAACATTCTCTGATTGGTGGGCGTATAAATACGAGGTAAATGATGCCATTCCGCATAACGGAGCCTTATTAAATGAAATGGGTATTGTTACTGCTTTTAATTCTGATGATGCCGAAATGGCGAGACGTTTAAATCAGGAAGCGGCAAAAGCGATGAAATACGGAAATCTATCTGAAGAAGATGCTTGGAAATTTGTAACACTTAACCCTGCGAAATTGCTCCATATTGAGAATAAAGTAGGCAGTTTAAAAGCTGGGAAAGATGCGGATATCGTTTTGTGGTCATCTCACCCAATGTCTATTTACAGCATAGCCGAACAAACCTATATTGATGGTAGATTGTACTACTCTTTAGAGCAAGATCAAGAAAGTAGACTTCGCAATGCAGAAGAAAGAAATAGATTGACACAAAAGATGCTAGCCGATAAAAACGGCGGGAAAGAAAAGCAAAAAATCAAGAAAGACCGTTCGTACCACTTCCATTGCGATACAAACGAATAAGAAAGACCATGAAGAACTTTATATATATACTTAGCACATTCCTTTGCTTTCAAGCATACGCACAAACCCCTGCAGCAGCCCAAAGCAAAAGAATTATGCTGTACGGTGCAACGGCACATATCGGAAATGGTGATGTAATAGAAAGCTCCTTAATCATTTTAGAAGATGGGAAAATACTTACCATCGAAGATGCCAGCAAAATTCGTATCGATATTTCGAATGCAGAATATTACGATGTAATTGGAAAACATGCGTACCCAGGTTTTATATTACCAAATACTACATTGGGTTTAGCCGATATAGATGCGGTTCGGGCAACAAGAGATTTTGATGAAGTTGGAGCGTTTAATCCACACATCAGAAGTATTATCGCATACAATACCGACTCGCCAGTCATTCCTACCATTAGGACTAACGGTATTTTAATAGGACAGATTACTCCCCAGGGTGGAACTATTTCTGGGACTTCGAGCATAGTAGAGTTTGATGCATGGAACTACGAGGACGCGCTTTACAAGGAAGATGATGCAATACATCTTAACTGGCCTTCTAGCCCTTGGCTTTACGGAAAGCACAAACAGAAAGAAGAGTCTATTGATAGACACAAAGAAGAAATCACTGAATTAGAAAACTTCTTTAATAAAGCAAAGAGTTATAGCTTGACTACGGCTACTAAAACCGATTTAAGACTAGAAGCTATGAGAGGTGTATTTGAGGGTTCAAAAAAACTATTCATTCACGCCAGATCGGTTAAAGAAATTAAAAGTGCTGTTCTGTTTACCCAAAGAATGAACATTGAAAACATGGTATTAGTTGGGGCTGATGATGCCTGGCGAATTGCTGATTTTCTTGCCGATAACGAAATTCCTGTCATTTTAAATCGACTACACAGATTGCCAATTCGAAAGGATGAAGATATAGATATCGCCTTTAAAACTGCTAAAATTCTTAGCGATGCTGGCGTGCTTTACTGTTTAGACTACGCAGGAAAGATGGGGCGAATGGGTAGTAGGAATTTGCCTTTTACTGCCGGAACTTCTGCTGCCTATGGCTTAACAAAAGAAGAAGCTCTAATGAGTATTACCTTAAATAGTGCTAAAATTTTAGGCATTAACGAAACGGTTGGAAGTCTTGAAATTGGAAAAGATGCTACACTATTTATTTCTGATGGCGATGCCCTCGATATGATGACGAACAAGATAAGCTTAGCTTTTATAAGAGGTAAGAAATTAGATCTCAATAATCACCAAATCGATTTATACGAGAAATATAAAAAGAGGCACAAGCAGTTTAAAGAGGATTAAAAACCTTTAATTTTGACATTCAATCTTCATTAACTCATTTATGAAATACCGTATTCTTAACTCCGAAGAACTAGAGCCTTTAAAAGATGACTTCATCAAGTTCCTTTCAGCGAATACAATTACCGGCGAAGATTGGGCGAAAATAAAATCGGACAAACCTGCTGAGGCAGAAACGCTATTGGAGATGTTTTGCGATATTGTGTGGGAGAAATCTTTGGAGAAAATAAAATACTTAGAGCACCGCGATGAAAAACACCTCAAAGTATTTCATTGTGCCGAAGACAAAATAGAAATGGTGGGGTTTTCTGTAAATGCGAAAAGTGCTCCCTCGTTGCTTAACGAAAATACTTTTGCTAAACTTGGATCTGGCGGATTAAAATTCTCTGATCTAGAAGCCGATTTCTACACCTCAGAAAAAGTCTATGAAACCGATAGGCTACAAGATATGTTTAAGATGATGGAAGGCGGCTGCACTCCATGTGAAGAAACGTATTACTACGGGATTAAGTCGCTTGTAAAATAGGGAATTACGAATTTAGTTCGCTACAAGCTATGACTGATAATGTCAGCAAAATCATTACCTTAGACTATTATTTTAATAGGACTACATGTATAAGGAAGATATAATAGAGGAGACTTATAGGAGTCATAAAAAGTTTGTGAACTATATGCGCAGCTTAAGCCTAGAGGACTATTCCTATAATCATGAAAACACAAAGTGGGCGCCTTATCAAGATCTAGATCACCACAAAAAAGTCATCAAAAAATTAGCGCTCGTCTTATCGATTCCAAAATTCATTTTAAAACTTGTTTACGGGTACTCTAATAATCCCTCAAGGTCATACGATAATCTATTTAAAATTTATCAAATTAGAATTAACGATGGCGTTAAGTCAGCAAATGAATTTACTCCATTAGTCGTCAAGCAAGTTAACATCGAGAAGGATTGCGATGACTTTCTTTCTGTAGTAGAAAACCTACTCGTAAAAGTTGGAAAACTAACTGAGTATGACTTAGACTCCGTTATTCTACCACAGCCCATTTTGGGTAAAATCACACTGCGAGAAATGTTGTATTTCTGCAAATTCCATGTTGAAATGCACCAGGCTATATGCCAACGCAATCTTCGATTAAAACAGATGATTATAAACTAAAAAAGGTCTTCTCAAATGAGAAGACCTTTTTTTATATTCAAATGGATGTTGACTAATAGAACTTAGCTCTATTGTCTTCAATTTCAGCTAATTCTCTTAAAGCAGCATTCACTTCATAAGCTACTCTAGGATGTATTTGACCTTCTAATTGCTTTTTCAATGCAGTATAGTCTTTAGGTGCAGTAGTCTCAATAAAGTCATCTGCATACACTACATAAACTCCATTATTACCAATTACGGGTTTAGATAATTGACCTATTTCCATTCCATAGAACGCGCCTACAACATTAGGCTCAAAGCCTCCAGGAATAACATTTGAAGAAAATGCCATTGTGTTTACCTGCTCAGTAGCAAGATTCATAGCAGCGGCAAGATCATCAATATTAGAAGCTTTAGAAAGGTGAGCATTAAACTCGTCTGTTAGAGCTTCACCACTTTTCTCGCGCTTCACAGCAATTTCTATTTGCAAACGTACCTCTTCGATCTCTTGAGTTCCTTCTTCAGTAATATTAGACAACATCGCTACAACAATACGGTTATTTTGATCGTCTAATTTCATGCTATTAAGAACGGTATTCTCATTGTAAGCCCAAAATACTAGGTTACGTGCTTCACCAAGACCAGATACATTACGATCAGCATCCTGTACAGAAGCAGTGGTAAGAGCAACATTTCTTTCGTCTGCCATAGCTTCTAATGTTTCTAAATTTTTTGCAGCAGCCATTTCACTAGCTTGAGCATAAATTTCATTAGCAGTCTCTTCACTAGCATCCATTGCCATATCGATAATAGCTACTTGAACAGAGTCATTACGACGTGCATTTAAACGAGCTACTTTATAGCTGTTATTTTCTTCGTAAGGGCCATAAACAAATCCGACTTCAGCATTTCTCATAATCGACTCAATAACTGGAGACAATTGTCCTTCAGCATAAAAGGTAGCGTCAAAAGAAGAGTCAGCATAAGAGTCAACAAATGATTTGGCGTCAGATGAGTTTCTAAATCCTTCAACCGTTTCATTAGATTTAGATGTTTTATTGTACACAACTCTATCTTCAAGTAATTCTGTTAAACTTGCTTTTACAGAGTCTTTATCAGCTTGTGTAGGAGCAATATCAAAAATTGCAATTGTCAATTCACGTGAAGAATTTTGTGGATAATTTTCTTGATGTGCATTATAATAAGCAGCAATGTCAGATTCACTTACCTCTACATTCGTGTCAAACGACTTAAATACGTAACGACCGCTTGCTTGAGTACCTTGCTCCGTATAATAAACTTCCGCATCAAGATTAGATGCAGTTAATCCTTGACGAATTAAGTTGCTATATTTTTGAGCTAAGCGTTCTTGAAGAATTAAGCCTTCAAAATAAATCCAACGTTGTGGATCTTGATCTTGAATTTGCTGGATAATAGTAGCTAATTGTGAAGGAGAGATATCCTGTCCGGAAATTCCAAAAATTTGTTTAGCTGTAGCAGACATTTGTCCAGACTTATAACCGAAAGCTAAACCTGCTAATTCATCAGCGCTAATAGCTAAGCCTAAATCTTCGTATTGCTCGCTCATGATAACATCGTTTACTTTTGATGCCCATAGGTTATCTCTTAAACCATTGCGATCTTGGCTACCAGCAAAGATACGGTCTATATTCTGTGCTTCTGTTTCAAACTCACGATAATCAATAACTTCATCGTTTACCTCTCCCAACACGCCCTGTCCGCCGCTGAATAAAGAAGAACTTGAACTCATTAAGTCTCCAAAAAGAAATGCCCCCAAAGCCAATCCTATTATTCCAACTACAAGGCCAGAACGTTTTCTCAGTTTGTCAAGTGATATCATTATAAATGTGTTTTTCGTTAATCAAGTGAGCGAATATACAAAAGTTCTTGAAAAATAGGGCTCTAAGAACGGCGTAATAGATGCACCTTCTCAATTCGAGTTTGTTGTACATGTAAGATTTTAAAACAAAAATCGCTGGTAACAATTTCTGCATGGAGCTGAGGGATGTTTTCACAGTGATTTACAATTAAACCGCTAAGCGTTTCATAGTTATCAGACTCCGGTAAATTTAAATGATACTTTTCATTTAGGAAATCAATTTCATGTCTTCCCGAAAAGATAAATTCATTTTCAGAAATTTTTTCTTCCACCAATGCTATTACATCATGTTCGTCCTCTATCTCGCCAAAAATTTCCTCTACTATATCTTCTACTGTTAGCAAGCCTGCTGTTCCACCAAACTCATCAACAACTAAAGCAATACTCTTACGTTCATTAATAAATAAATTTAGAATGTCATTAGCAGTCATAGATTCTGGAACAAGCGCAATTGGGAGTAAAATTGATTTTATATCGACCGGTTGTTTAAAGAGTTCGTAAGAATGTGTAAAGCCAATAATGTCATCAATATTATCGCGATAAATAACAACTTTCGAAAATCCAGTTTCAATAAACTTATCTCTTAGATCCTCTATAGGTTCATTCATCTCCATTGCCACAATTTCATTTCTAGGAACCATACATTCCCTCGCTTTAACTGTAGAAAAATCCAATGCATTTTGAAAAATTTGTATCTCTGTTTCTATCTGGTTGTTATCCTCATTATTTGTGGTGTGTTCTTGAATGTACTGCTGTAAATCTACTCGACCAAAAGCGGGTTTTTGATCAATTTGTTTTACTCCTAATAGGTGTTTCAAAATAAAATTTGAAATCCCCATCACCAGCCACACAATCATATATAAAGCATAATAACTCAGCCAAGCGGGTATGGCAAACAAACGAATAAACTTATCGGCATTTAAGCCAAATAATACTTTGGGAATAAACTCGGCTGTTACCAAAACTAAAGCGGTAGAGATTATCGTTTGTGCTACTAGCACCAAACTATTCACTTCGGTATACGATCTGACTAGCGGCTCTAAAACCTTGGCCATTTCTATTGCATAAACAACCAGTGCTATATTATTCCCTACGAGCATAGAGGCAATAAAACGCGAAGGGTTTTCCAGAAAAGGAGAAAGTAAACGGGCATTAAACTCCCCTCGCTTTTTCATCAGCTCGAGGTGTAATTTATTAGACGCCACAAAAGCTATTTCCATACCTGAAAAAAAGGCGGAAAATAATAAAGATAGTAGTATAATCAGTACGCTTTCGGGGTCCATTAAAAGGGTTTAATAAATTTTTTATTCTGGATTTGAGTATTGCTTTTTTCTAACTCTATGCATTAAATAAGCAAAGACAGAAGCGCCTATATACATTAATCCTTGTGTTAATTGGTCTTTAATAAAAATACTATACAGACCATCAATCAGTGCATAGATTGCAAACAGCAACCATAAGATGATAAATACTTGTTGGGCTTTATTCAGCATGATCTAAATTAATAATTCCTCGACTCTTTTTAAGTGTGTATTGGCTAAAATATATATCCGATTCAAATCCCTCGCCCATAATCACCTGTCCTTGTTTGGTAATTTTAACAAATTCCTCCGTATAAATAAGCTCCCTCACCTCATCCCAGATCAAGTACTCCGTTTCTAATTTCTCGCCATTTACATTTTGTAAAAGCACATTTCCCTTGGCTTCAATAAGTTGATCGCTTAAATGCTGAATTGCATAATCTGCCTTTAAATATGCGTCTTGCTCGCCTTCATTTTCAAACGAATACAACTCTACACCAATCGGGAATTCAATATAAGGTTCTTCTCCATCAAAACGCAACATTTTTGCAGTATTTAATTTAAATGAAGCATTGCCATTTTTCGTATAAAACCACTTTACTTCTAACGAAGAGACTACAGGCTCCTCCACTTCTTTAGACATTTCCTCTATTTGCTGGGGATTCGTTTTACAAGCAAAAAGCATTGTTATCCCAAAAGAGATAACAATGCTTTTTAATATATAATGAGTTTGAATTCTCATTTAAGAAGGTTGAAAGTGTTAGTGGCGTATTACGGAATTTTAACGTTTACCGTTTCGGTATACCAACATTCAATTAAATAAGTTGGCACATCCAAAAGTCCTTCAGTAAAGATATCTGTTTTACTCGGCATCTGCTCTGTATACTTTTTAATTCTGTCTATAGCCTTAGAAGCAACAGATCCATCAATACGCTTCGCATATTCATACTTATCTATTGCAGCCCAATAACCAACACGTTTTAAGAACTCTGTTCTCAATTCACCACACTGACGTGATGTTTTAGCGTAAAGATCGCCAATAAGAATATAAGGATCACCCCAAGCAGAACGGAAAGAAGCCGCTTTTAAAGCGAATGATTTAGCCGATCGGTTTTTGTTCATCGCTCCATAAGTCTGAGCTAAACGATAAGCGTACTGTGCTTTATGCAAATCATCTTCTTCATTATCTAAGGCATAGGTATAAAACTCTACAGCTTTCGAATAGTTTTGACGTTTTAAAGAACGGATACCCATATTGGCAGCCGCAGATGGGGATGGGTCAATATTATAAAGAGTCTCCGAAATGGTGAAGAAGATTTCTTCATTGGTACATTCTTTCTTATTCAACAATTTAGCAGCACGCTTCATCCAAGCAACATCCGATTTATTCGCCTCGAAGTTTTTGGTGTACAACTCAACGAGTTTCTCACAAGTAGCATGTGGGGCTAGTGTTTTCTCTAAGTTCCCTTTAACCTCGCTAAGCGTTTTAAGTTCTTTTATATTCTTCTTCAATATTTTAGCCTCTCTAGAACTTAGGCTTTCACTTTGCTCAGCATGATAAATATCCTGAGATAACTTAACTTCTTTATAGGCAATTACACCTGATAGGTCAGAAAACAAAGCAATTAAATCGGATACTTTCAACACTTTAGCTTGAACCAATTTTGTGGTAGCCATAAAGTAGTAATTCAATACACTGGCTGTACTTTCATTTCCCGCCATATTAAAAGCAGTCAACAAAACGTCATATGAGGCTTGTAAGCCTTCGGTAGAACCTTTCATGTATTTATACATGGCAGCCCCCTTCATTCCAACAACGTATGCTTCTTTACCGGGGTAGTATGTGTTTCTTTGATCGTAGATCATCATTAAAGAATCAACTAAAACAGCTTTACGAGCATCGTCGCTTACAGTTTTAATTAAACCTTTAACAATTCTAGGTCCGTGAATGTAGATATTCTTGGTGCGTTTAGGTGCATTGTCGAATAAATATGACCAAGGCTTAAACGCATCTACGTAGTTTTTTTGCTTATAAAACTCTGTGTAAATAGATAAATTCGTTTCGCAAGCCTCTTTGTCTGTTCCGTATTTTAGTAGCTCCGCTTCATCTTGTGCAAATGCACTAAATGAAAATACTACCATAGTAACTAATGAAAATAACTTCACTCTCATCTCTTTTGTTCTTAGTCTATTTTACGTTTTGTAAACCACTTATCGTTAAAAGTAAAGGCTATGTGGAACTTAATGTATTTTTCCTCTACCAATCCACTATCTATAGTCCCTCTTTTACCAAGCTGAACTCCAATATTTGCTGTCGTTTTAGAGCGATTCATAGGTAAACCCACGCCTAAACTCAAACTCATATCGTTAATATCTGTTTTAGACCCTTGGTTATCAAATGCCGACACCGACAAGAAACCTGTATTATAATTAATCCCTGCTCTGTATTGAACGGTACTCCAATAGTTGTGTACATCTTGTGAATTCGGAATCCACCACATTCCAACTTTATATTGTGATGCATTGCGCATTTGCGAATCTGTTTCGCCAAATAAACTCATTTGAGACCATTCTTTAAAATCATATTCCGCAGAAACAAACCAGTTATCGGTCTTACCTAAAGCAAGGGCTGTAGCAAATGCCTTAGGAAGCACCAAACCATTAGTAGAACTACCAAACACTTCTACTGTATCTCTGATGTACTCAAAGTCACTTACAATATCGTAGGTGTATATAGCTCCTTTATTACTCGCGTTTAAGCTAAACTGTGGGGTATAAGTGGCACCGAAAGTAATGTAATTATCGCCAATATTTTTTTGGTATTGAAGGCCGAAATCATAGGTATAATCACGCACATAATAAGAATTATCATCCCGGCGATTAAGAACAAATTCATTGTCGAAAACTAAATCGCGTTGTTGATTTAATGTTCCGAAAATCATGCTTCCAGAAGCCCCTACAGAAAGTCCTTCAATAAGCTCAACACCTAAATTCACATATGCTCTATTAAAGCCTCCAGAACCACTATGATTTATACTATAAGCTAAGGTATCAGTCGCATCAGAAAATTCAAAGTTTTGCTTCAGCTCATAGCCCTGAAAAGAATAGGGCAGTAAACCTCCACTAATACCAAGACCTTCCATTATAGGGAAACCTAAACTTAGGTATGCCATGGTAGAAGTAAAATATTCCTGCGAAAGGTTGTTGTCGGATAAAAACAAAGCCGAGCCACTTACTCCAGCTTCAAAAGCAGTTTGAGACAAAGCGCTTAAAGATGCGGGGTTCATCGGGTTAAGATAATTTGTAGACCTTAAAGCCACACCCAATCCACCGAGGCTATTGTTTAAAGCAAAGCCTTGATTCTGAACCTCACCTATTCCAAAAGCAGAATACGGTGAAATTGTATTTTGCTGTGCCAAAGAAAAAAGAGGCAAGCAAACGATGGCGAATAATAATCTTTTATATATTTTTATCTGCATGTTGTTCCAGTATAAAATGCATCCCCTTAAGTAGGATTTCTGCATCGGCAAAGATGCTATTTTTTAATTTCTTATCAAAGAAAGCTATATCGCCTCCAGTAAGGATAATCTTAACTTCTGGATAACGCATTTTATATTCATCTATTATGCCGTCGAGCTCTTTTATCATACCATTTACCACACCCGACAAAATGGACTCATTTGTACTGCGCCCGATTAAATCGATTGGTGGTTTTAAATCAACCAAAGGAAGTTTACCTGTAAAAGCATTCAATGATTGTAAGCGCATATGCAATCCCGGAGAAATCGACCCACCGCAGTAAACAGCCTTCGCATCAATAAAATCAAAAGTCATACAAGTACCAATATCAACCACCAAAACATCTTTGTTTGGAAACATTTTTTGGCCTCCAGCAGCTAATGCAAGTCGATCGGCGCCGATAGAGTGTGGTGTTTCATAGTTGTTTTTAAAAGGCATTTGCAATTTAGAACTTAAAAAGATAGTGTCGACACCTTTTGTTTCTATCGCTAATAGGACCTCTTTAGACACCGGTTTTACAGAACTTAACATCACCCTACTTAAGGTACTATCAATAGAATTTATAAGTCGTACCAATTCAGTATCAATACAATAACCTGCAGACTGTAACAAGCCTTTATGAAAGGTTGCATACTTAACCCTTGTGTTTCCAATATCTATTATGAAGTCCATAAATCGTATGTATTTTTCAAAAATAGGAATAATGTAAATTAATATCACTTTTCTTTGATAGATAAAAAGCTTAGGTCTATATTTGCAGCCACAATAATGGTGCTATAGCTCAGTTGGTAGAGCAATGGACTGAAAATCCATGTGTCCCTGGTTCGAATCCTGGTAGCACCACTTAAAAGCCTTATACGAAAGTATGGGGCTTTTTTCATTTAGGCCCTTTGCTCCTCCTAGTTATACTATCAATAATTATTCCTCATACATCAAATAGTCAAATCGATAATGCGAATGAGGTAAATCTTCATTTTGACTACAATACTCACCTTTTAAATTATTATTTTTGGCGAGAGTATCCATTTGTATTTCCGCCCAAAACTTACCCATTTTAGGCTGACATAGAATCCACTGTTTAAAATAAAAAGCCCTTTTAAGAAAGGTATTATAATACAGCCAAAATTTATTTTGATCGGGTATATCACCAATTAAAATTATGCCTTCGGGTTTTAATAATTTCTTCATTTCAGAAATAACTAAAGCTCCTTGCATAGAATTGAGGTATTGAAAAGAAAAATACAAAAGTATTTTATCAAACTTAATCTCTATGGATCTAGTTAGCTGAGTAGCGTCTTCTTCAATAAAATGGAGGTTTACTTGTTCTGAATTTTCTTGTGCTGTTTCAACTAATTTCTTAGAAAAATCTACCCCTATAACTTGTTTGCAATACTTAGCCAATCGCTTTGTAATCAATCCATTCCCACAACAAACATCTAATAAGACATCGTTGATTTGTAAATCTAATAAACTACAAATATGCTTTTCAATCAGAAGTAATTGAGATTCAGAAATGGCATCGCGCTGCACCTGCAAAAGTGGCGACTTATATTCTGCAACACTATTCCAATAGTCTTTCCAATAGGACATACATTCGTTTCTTAAAAGCGCTAAACTACTAAATATTCAAACAGAAGAAGCCCTATCTATAGATAGGGCTTCATATAATTCAAGCAATAGGGATTACTTTTTCTTGAAAACTGAATATAAAACTATCAGGGTAATTAATCCTATAAAACTATTATCGCCTAATTGATGTGAGGCTTTAATAATATTGCCTACTGGGTTCCACCCAAATAAAGGTGTACCTACCATAAGCTGTACTACAACCCCAAGGCATAAAAAGGGCACTGCCACATCTACAGCATAACCAATAGACTTGCTAATTGACTTAAGTTGTTCTTTTAAATATTCTTTCATCTGGATAAAAATTAAAAAATTAAAGCCCTACAAAAGTAAGGCTTTAATTATGTTACTTATTTTTTACCAATAAAGGCTAAAATAACAAGTAATGCAATTAAGCCAGCAAGATCTGCAGCTGCAAATCTACTTACTAATCCAGTAATAGATCCGATGACATCCATTCCTGCCCAGCCAATTCCTAAAATTTGTGCGATAATACCAAGTCCAATTAAAGACATTAATAAAGCAGTTAGTCCTGAGATTAAATCTCCGAGCATTTTAAAAGCGTTAGCCATAACAATTAGGGTTTTAGTTAATACACTCAAATATAGAAAGATAGATTACACTCATCAAATAAAATGATGTAATGCATCCTAAATTAGAGAAATAGTAAATCGGGTTAAATTTCAAAAACTACTCCCACCCTAGTCCATGCTATCAAAAGGATTAGAAATTTATAAGCGGCTGAAAACCACTACTTTCCACTCAGGTTATGAACACAAGATTGTTATTAACTCTAAGCCCTCCCACCTAGTACTCTCATTGATTTTGAGGCAATTTGGCATAAAAAACAGAGGTTTAACCCTGTTTTTCAAGGTTTTACAAAATTTAGGTGAATTGAGTACTAATTCAAGTTCATTTCAGCTGTGATTTTAGCAATTTTATCTTGTAGTTTTAACTTCACAGCATCGTATTTGGTGCTAGAACTCAACTTTTCTTGCACAGAGAAGTAGAATTTTATCTTCGGTTCGGTTCCTGAAGGACGAGCAGTAAGCTTTGTTCCTTGGGCAGTAATAAACTGTAAAACATTCGATTTTGGCAATCCTGTTTTATGAGATTCTAAATAATCAATAAACTCCACAACCTCTTCTCCAACAATAGATGTGGGTGTGTTCTTACGCATATCATCCATCATAGCAGCAATTTCTGCAGCACCATGCCTACCTTTCTTGGTAATAGAAACAAGGTCTTCCAAATAAAAGCCATAGTCCATATACATTTCTTGCATTAAGTCAAATAGGTCTTTACCTTGACTTTTTGCCCAGGCAACCATTTCGGCTATTAATGCGCAAGACATCACCGCATCTTTATCCCTAACAAAGTCTCCTGCTAAATAGCCATAGCTTTCTTCTCCACCACCAATAAACTGTTCTTTACCTTCTAACTCACGTATTATCGCTCCAATATGCTTAAAGCCGGTTAAGGTATTATACACTTTTACCCCTTTGGCTTTCGCAATTGCATCCATTAAGTTGGTGGTAACCACCGTTTTTGCAATAAATTCTTTACCCGTAATCTTCCCCAATTCTTCCCATCGGGTTAACAGGTAGTTTACTAAAAGTGATCCTGTCTGATTTCCGTTTAACAAAACAAACTCCCCCGACTTATTTGGAATCGCTATACCTACTCTGTCCGCATCTGGGTCGGTACCCATAACCAATTGCGCCCCTTTTTCTTTTGCTAATGAAATTGCCAACGCTAAAGCTGCGGGTTCTTCAGGGTTGGGAGAATGCACCGTTGGGAAATTCCCATCTATTACATCTTGAGAAGCTACGGTAAGCACATTATTAAACCCAAATGCCTTAAGTGCTTTAGGAACCATAACGGCACCCGTTCCGTGAATACCGGTAAATACGATAGGCAGTTCGCTTTGCTCTTTAATGGCTTCAGGAGAAAGGCTTAATGTTTTTAACCGCTCTATATAAGCCTCATCCATTTCCTCACCCAAAGGGAAAATCAATTCTTCATTAGCTGTAAAGTTAACCTCTTCAATAGATAATGCTCTTACTTTTGCAACTAGCTCAACATCAAAAGGGCTTACAATCTGACAACCATCATCCCCATAAACTTTATAGCCATTGTATTCTTTAGGGTTATGAGAAGCTGTAATCACGATACCGCTTTTACAGGCTAATTCTCTAACTGCAAAAGACAACTCAGGTGTTGGGCGAAGGGCAGTAAATAGATAGACTTTTATTCCATTCGCCGATAACACTTCGGCAGCCGTTCTGGCTAAGAAGTCAGATTTATTTCTACAATCGTAGGCAATAGCAACCGCCACCTCTTGATTGGGATACATTTCTAATAGCGTATTGGCTAATCCTTGCGTTGCCTTACCAATTGTGTATTTATTAACACGATTTGTACCAACACCCATAATACCACGCATTCCGCCTGTACCAAAGTCTAAATCTTTATAAAAAGACTCTATTAGGTCTTCTCCATTTTGATTGATTAACTCTTGTACAATATCTCTTGTTTGTGTATCGTAGGCTTCGTTAAGCCAAGACTGTGCTTTCTGTATAATCTTCTCTTCCATCTTCAAATCTTCGCTCTATGCTTAAAAACTATGTTTAATAGTACGCCCGAAAGTAATAGGAAAATACCAATAAGACTCATTAAGGAGTAAGTTTCTCCAAAAAATAAATAGCCATAGGTAAAGGCAAAAAGAACGCCTATATATTTATAAGTCATGATGTTTCCTGCAAGATCACTTTGAATTCCTTTGGTCATATATATCTGGGCTATTTGCGTAATTACACCAAGTAAAATTAGATACAACCAATCTATTCCTTGTGGAGTAACCCACTGGAAGAATGATAACACACCCATAATTGGTGTTGCTACTAAAGGAAAATAAAAGACCACTACTAAAGGGTGTTCTGTAGTTCTAAGTAATCGAATGCAGTTATACGCTAAGCCGGAAAAACAAGCAGACACCAATCCTATAGCAACAAATTTGTAGGATATTTGACCCGATATATCGAATCCTTTTAATAAGAATACCCCTAAAAAAGCTAGAGCAAAAAAGAGCCATTGTCTATTCTGCATCTTTTCTTTTAATATCCACACGGCAAATAGTGCCGTAAATATAGGCGACAAATATTGAATGGTTACTGCTCCTGCTAAAGGGATGTTTTGTAGGGTAATAAAAAATAACGTTAGAGCCGTTACCCCTAACAGGCCTCTTGCTAAAAGGACTTTTCTATTATTCCCGAAAACGGGGACTGATTTGCTCTTTAAAGCGAAATAGCTAATAAGCAGAGTTACTACAGACCTGAAGAATACCAACTCAAAAACTGGAATATGAGGTAGGGCTTTCACACACAAATGCATTAGCGAAAATGCAAAAGAGGAGAGGATCATATACTGTGCGCCTTTATTCATAGCTTAGGATTTGCGCAAAGATAGAGAATCAAAAGAAGGAAACTACAGAGCCACAAGGTATGCGACCTTTCATATACCAAATTGCATTATCTTAGCCACAATGAACGAAAAGCAATCATACCAATCGCACCAAACTGCAGTAATAGATAAGGACTGCAAGATAGGAGCTGGAACCAAAATTTGGCATTTTTCTCATATTATGTCTAAGTGCAACATAGGCTCACAATGTAATATAGGACAAAATGTTGTTGTTTCGCCAGGAGTAATTTTAGGCGATAATGTAAAAATACAGAACAATGTTTCTCTTTACACGGGCGTTATCTGCGAAGATGATGTTTTCTTAGGGCCTTCTTGCGTCTTCACTAATGTGAACAATCCACGATCGGAAATAAACAGAAGAGGGGATTACGAAAAAACATGGGTAAAAAAAGGGGCTACGATAGGAGCAAATGCAACCATAATTTGTGGAATTACACTGGGTGAGTATGCTTTTATTGGCGCAGGATCTGTAGTTACGAAAGATGTTGCTCCTTATGCTTTAGTGGTGGGTAATCCTTCCAAACAAATAGGCTGGATGAGTGCCTATGGAGAGCGATTAGAATTTAATGCTGAAGGAATTGCACTCTGTACTGCAACAGGAGATAATTATAAATTAGAAAATAGCTCGGTAAAAAAAATATGAAGCAATTTGCAGTTATAGGATTGTCGGGGTATATAGCCCCCAGACATATTAAAGCCATTCAAGAAACAAATAACACACTTCTTGCAGCTACAGATCCGCACGATAATGTAGGGTTTTTGGATAGCTACTACCCACAAGCGTCATTCTTCACAGAGTTTGAGCGATTTGATCGCTATATGGACAAGCTGCGGAATGAAAATATAGGACCTGATTATGTCTCTGTATGCTCTCCTAATTATTTGCACGACGCACATATTAAATCGGCTTTGCGCTGGGGAGCTGATGCCATTTGTGAAAAACCATTGGTCTTAAATCCATGGAATTTAGACACCTTAGAGCGTTTAGAAAAAGAAACGGGGAAAAGAGTTTGGAACATTCTACAACTTCGATTATATCCAAGCATCATAGCCTTAAAAAACAAAATTAATCAGAGTCCCACCGATAAGGTTCACGACGTAGACTTAAGCTACATCACCTCTAGAGGCTTGTGGTATTATGCCTCTTGGAAAGGCGATGTTTCTAAGTCGGGAGGTATAGCTACCAATATAGGCATACACTTTTTCGATATGTTAACTTGGATTTTCGGCTCGGTAAAGAGAAACACAATTCATGTGCATAGCCACGATAGAGCGGCTGGATATTTAGAGTTAGAAAAGGCTAACGTTCGCTGGTTTCTTTCCATAAATTCGGATACACTACCACCAGACATTAAAAGTAAAGGGCAGGGAACTTATCGCTCTATACAAGTTGATGGAGAAGAAATAGAATTCTCTTCAGGGTTTACAAATCTACACACAGAATCCTACAAACAAATTATTGCTGGGAAGGGCTTCGGAATAAATGAGGCTAGAACCTCTATAGAAATCGTTCAGGATATACGCAATAAAGAAGCTGTGGGTTTAAAAGGAGAATACCATCCCCTAGCAAAACTCCCTCAATCGAAACATCCGTTTAGCCAGTAATTTTTGAATTAAACAAACACCTATGCACGAAATTATCGGATATGCCTGCGCTATACTCATTGGGGTTACCCTTGGTCTTATTGGCGGAGGGGGTTCTATTTTAACTGTTCCTGTATTAGTTTATATCCTGGGAATAGAACCTATTCTAGCAACTGCTTACTCTCTTTTTGTAGTGGGAATAGCGGCTTTAGCCGGAACTTTTAAAAACCTTATACGAGGAAATATTGATCTAAAAACAGGTTTTGTTTTTGCCCTTCCCTCGTTTATTGCCGTTTACTATACTCGCAGAATTATTGTTCCTGCCATACCCGATGAAATCTTCACTGTAGGAAGTTTCAGCTTAACAAAAGCAACGGGAATCATGTTGTTTTTTGCTTTTATTATGCTCCTCGCAGCCATATCGATGATACGCGGTAGAAAAAACAAAGCTGAAATTAAACCTAAAGCATTTAACTATCCAATAATCATTGTGGAAGGGCTTTTCATTGGTACCCTTACAGGCTTAGTTGGAGCTGGTGGAGGATTCTTAATCATCCCTGCTTTGGTCTTACTAGCGGGATTGCCTATGAAAAAAGCGGTGGGAACTTCATTGATGATTATAGCTATAAAGTCGCTCATTGGTTTCACGGGAGATTTATCTACAAGCTTAAATATTGACTGGGTTTTCTTAAGTTCATTCAGTGCTTTATCAATTATAGGAATGGGGATCGGGCTCTATCTCAGTAAATCTATAGAGGGCGATAAACTTAAAAAGGCCTTCGGTTATTTCGTTTTAATCATGGCTATTTTTGTGCTAACCAAAGAATTACTCTAATGCAATTGCTAAAAAAAGGGTCAAAACTCTACAGTATTTTAAATAATAAATGCCCTCAGTGTCAGGAAGGTGATTTGTTTATTTCTCATCCCTATAACTTTAAAAAATTTGGAAAAAAGAATGTCCATTGTCCTGAATGTGATTTGAAATTTGAAAGAGAACCTGGTTTCTTTTTCGGATCTATGTACATTTCATATGCTGTAGGCGTAGGAGTCTTTGTAGCATGGTGGCTCTTAAAAACACTGCTCTTCCCTACCATGGAAGCCGGAACGATGGTACTGATTATGATGTTCATTCAAATTGCCTTAGCTCCATTTAGCTTATATATTTCTAAACTTATTTGGGTGAATTTGTTTACGACTTATGATGAAAGGTTGTAGGTAGTAGGTGAAATAATTTAGTGAGGTAGAGTGCCCTTCGACAATCCCAATAGCTATCGGGACTGACTGACAAAAAAATTCAACTTAAAACATGAAGCTCAAAACTTTCAACTTCTTTCCGGTATCGTCTTTAACCGACTGCGTAACCGCAAGGCTATTTTGACTATTTTCAAGTAAAACTCAGCTCACACATTAGTTGTGATAAATATCAGTCCACATTCACAAGTAATCTTACCTTTGTAAAACAAACCCAAGACTATGAAAGTAGAACAAATATATACGGGCTGTTTATCCGAAGCGTCCTATTATATTGAATCGGACGGAGAGGCGGTCATTATTGATCCCTTGCGTGAACTTGCACCTTACCTTGAACGAGCCAGTAAAAATAAAGCTCAAATAAAATACATTCTCGAAACTCATTTTCATGCCGATTTCGTTTCTGGTCATGTAGACTTGGCAAAGAAAACTGGGGCTACTATCGTTTATGGGCCTACAGCAACAGCCAATTTCGAAATGAAAACTGCTACTGATGGAGAGATTCTTACCCTTGGGAAAGCAAAAATTAAAGTCATCCATACACCTGGACATACCCTGGAGTCTACTTGTTATTTATTGATTGACGAAGAAGGAAATGAAACAGCTCTTTTCTCGGGCGACACCTTATTTATTGGCGATGTGGGTAGACCCGATTTAGCGGTGAAAACAAGTCTGAGCAGAGAGGATTTAGCGAGTCATTTATTCGACTCGCTGAGAAATAAAATCATGCCCCTTAACGATGCTATTACCGTTTATCCGGCTCATGGCGCAGGATCGGCTTGTGGCAAAAACATGAGTAAGGAAACTTTCGACAGCCTGGGGAATCAAAAAGCTACCAATTATGCTTTAAGAGCCGACATGACTAAAGGGGAGTTTGTTGCTGAGCTTCTTGAAGGGATGCTTCCCGCCCCTCAATACTTCCCGAAGAATGCGATGATGAACGCATCTGCTACCAACAGAACTTTCGACAATATCATAAATGAAGGGACCAAATCTTTAACTATTGAAGAATTTGATGCGCAAGTAAAAAAGGGTGCTTTAGTTTTAGATGTACGACACCAAAGAGATTTTATCCAAGGCTTTATTCCAAACTCATGGTTTATAGGAATCGATGGGGGCTTCGCCCCTTGGGTAGGAAACTTAATTAGTGACATAAACCAAAAAATTGTTCTTATCTGTCCTGAAGGTAGAGAAGAAGAAGTGGTGAAGCGATTGGCTCGTGTTGGTTACGACCATACAGTTGGGTATTTAGAAGGTAGTTTTTCTACTTGGAAAAATGCCGATAGAGCTATTGATACCATGATGCAAGAAGATGCTGAAGAGTTCACGGCTAACTATGATAAAGGTATTCATGTATTGGATGTTCGCAAGCCTGGAGAATTCTCTGCCGAACATGTTGAAGATGCACAACACTGTCCTTTAGACTATGTATTTAACCACTTTGACGACATTGATGCTGACAAGACCTACCATGTACACTGTGCAGGAGGATACCGTTCGGTAATATTCATCTCTATCTTAAAATCTAAAGGTTATCACAATCTTATAGATGTAGCTGGAGGATATGGCGCATTACGCAGAACAGACGTTCCAAAAACGGATTTTGTTTGTCCTACAACGGTGAAAGAAAATTAGAAATGTAAGACGGAAAACGTAAGTGGTAAAATATTAATCTGATTTACCTACAAGCTTGGACTTGCTGGTATTGACTTTAAATGACTCCAAGACTGCACGACTTTCTAGAAAGAAAAACAGCCCTAAACTCTCCTCAAGGGGATAATCCCAACGATTAATTAATCAGTAAAAATTATTGATGATTAATTATTTCTAAACCGGAAAGGTCTTCGACAGGCTCAAGCTGACAATTATTCATTTTTCTATGTCAATCTGAGCCTGTCGAAGATTCTCTTCAAATTTTCAAATCCATTAATGTGCTTCGAGCCAAGTTCTACCTTCGCCCATATCAACGAGCAGAGGAACGGAAGATTCAAAAACATTTTCCATGGACTCTTTAATGAGTTTTTTCAATTGAGGCAACTCCGATTTCAAGGCATCAAAAACCAATTCATCGTGTACTTGTAAGATCATTTTCGATTGCAATCCTTGCGCTTCTATTTCTGCTTGCACCTTTATCATAGCCAACTTAATAACGTCGGCTGCAGAGCCTTGTACTGGAGCATTAATCGCATTTCGCTCGGCATGTCCACGAACCACACCATTTCGAGAATTAATGTCGTTTAATCGACGTTTGCGGTTCATAATGGTTTTCACATACCCATGCTCGCGTGCAAAGGCTATATTGCTATCCATATACGCTTTCAACTTTGGATAGGTCACAAAATAACTCTTGATAATCTCGGCTGCTTCCTTGCGCGAAAGGGTCGATTGCTGACTCAAACCAAAAGCAGAAACACCATATATAATTCCGAAGTTCACGGTTTTAGCGTTCGATCGCATCTCTTTACTCACCTCTTCTAAGGGAACACCAAAGACCTTAGATGCCGTGGCGGCATGAATGTCTAATCCTTGCTGAAAGGCTTCTACCATAACTGGGTCGCCACTCATTTCTGCAATTAATCGCAGTTCTACCTGAGAATAATCGGCCGCTAATAAAACATGATTTTCATCTCTAGCGATAAACGCTTTGCGTACCTCCTTCCCCTTTATGGTACGGATAGGGATGTTCTGAAGATTAGGGTTATTTGAACTTAATCGGCCTGTGGCAGCTACCGCTTGGTTGAAAGAAGTATGTATGTGTTTTGTATTCGGATTGATCATTGCTGGCAAGGCATCTACATAGGTAGAGCGCAGTTTTTGCATAGATCGGAAGTCTAAAATCTTCCCAATAATTTCGTGTTTATCGGCTAATTTCGAAAGTACATCTTCTGAAGTGGAGTACTGTCCAGTTTTAGTCTTCTTAGCTTTATCATCCAATTTCATATGGTTAAATAGAACCTCTCCCATTTGTTTTGGAGAGGCAATATTAAACTCTATTCCTGCCAGATCGAAGATTTCCTTTTGCAGAATTACAACGGCCTCTTCAAGTTCTTTTGAGAACACAGCCAATCCATCAACATCCAAATTAATTCCTTCGCGTTCCATCTTTGCCAATACCGAAACCAAAGGCATCTCCATGGTTTGGAAAAGCTCCATCAAATCTTCCTCTATTAATTGAGGTTTAAAAACTTCTTTTAGTTGCCACGTAATATCGGCATCCTCACAAGCGTAATCTTTAATTTTTGAAGGTGGGATATCACGCATATTAACAGCCGTTTTACCTTTACCAATAATAGCTTCAATTTTTACTGGCGAATAGTTTAAATAGGTCTCGGCTAAAACATTCATATTATGTCGCATATCGGCTTGCAGCAGATAGTGCGCTATCATAGTATCGAAGAATGGTCCTTTTAGCTGAATTCCATAATTCGCCAATATATGTAGATCGTATTTTATATTCTGACCTACTTTTTCGATGCGTTCATTCTCAAATAAGGGTTTAAAAATGGCAAGTATCTCCTCTCTTTCTGTGGCTTTTGGAGAAAGCGGAATATAGTAGGCTTCTTTAGGTATATATGAAAAAGACATGCCTACAATTTCTGCTTCCAAAGCATTTAAGGATGTTGTTTCGGTATCGAAGGCAATAGATTTTAGCACCATCAGCTTATCCACCAAAGCCTGACAGTCGGAGGGTGATTCAACTAATTTATAATTGGGTTTTACCGTTTCTAAAGTTTCGTAAGCAGAAGGAAAAAGCGCTTCTTGTATCGTTTCATCACCTCCTCCAAATAGATCTATTTGTCCTGGTGCAGCAGGTTTGGTTTTTACTTCCTTTTCTTCAGATCTTTCTTTTGTGGGATCTGGCAAGTCTTTTCCAAACCATCGCTCTGCTAGACGACGAAATTCTAGCTCTACAAATAAATCGCGAA
>Ga0208879_1000278_pt1 | contig 54968 bp, 50 predicted proteins | sample Knorr_S15_td_Bot_FD_185605 | JGI IMG/M metagenome (GOLD analysis project Ga0208879, IMG submission 185605) | Marine microbial communities from Southern Atlantic Ocean transect - Knorr_S15_td_Bottom_ad_5009_LV_A (SPAdes) (version 2) | ecosystem: Environmental > Aquatic > Marine > Oceanic | place... | reverse complement strand
GGTCCGCTCCCGGCATGGGAACAAATTCCCATACGCCCAATGCTCCCCGCGGTCAAAGTAGGGAACATTTACCGATGTCCGTGGCTCTTTGCCTATCTATGATTCCGCTAGGCCGCTGAAATGGCGGAACCATAAGCTGGGTAGGAGGAATCGAGATGACAGTTTATATGGTGGAGAGAGAATTAACGGGAATAACGATGGACCAATTGGGAGCAGCGCAGAAAGCAGCGATCGAGACGTCTCAGAAATTCACTTCTGAGGGAAGGGCGGTCCGCTATATCCGGACCACTTTCGTTACCGGCGATGCCCGGTGCATGTGCCTGTTCGAGTCCGACAGCCAGGACCTGGTGAAGGACGTGAACGAGACGGCCGGTATACCCTTCACCGGAATCGTGGAAGCCCTTGACCTGACCCCGTAGTCGCCCTGTCCGGCTAGTCTGCACGGCCAAACGCCCGGCAGAGAACTTGCTTCCCGCCGGGCGTTTGGCCGTCCTGTAAGCGACCGGCCGGTCAATCTACACCACCAGACCGTCGAAGAGATCGTCCATGTCGGTGGCCTCGTCGATGGCCCAGATGGTCGCCAATACTTGGTCACACTGCATGTCTGAGAGCACCCCGGCGGCGAAACTGCGGAACTTGCTTTCCATTTCCTGATCGTCCAATGGGTTGTTCTTGTGGCCCTTGGAGAAGGCGGTATGGGCGGTGTGGACCTTGCCTGCCTGGTCGGTGACCGTGATCCGGCAATTGTACTCAGATGGGTACTTGGCGGTGAATTCCGGGTCTTCGGACAGGGTCATCTTGGACATGGTCTCGCGCTTGGTGGCGTCGGCGATCCCCTGGGGCGTGAATGTTCCGGGTGTAACCGCGCCTTCTTGAAAGGCCACGGCCACCAAGAACGGGATGCTGTGGTCGGCCGTCTCCCTGGTTTGAGGGTCCCATTTCTCGGGCTCGCTGGAGGCGCTGCTGGCGGCGGTGTGGTAGGTGTCTATGTGAATGGACTTGATGTCGGCCAGCGACACCTCTTTCCCCAGTTCCAGAGCCAAGCCGATGGGCGCCTGGGTGTGGATCTGGGACGGGTAGCTCTTCACGATGGTCTGGGTGATGCGGAAGGGGTCGTCATCGCCCCGGCTGCCGCCAAGCGGGAACTCGGCGATCTCCACCGGTTTCCCAACGGCCTGCTCCCATAGTCCGTTTTTGCCGTCGAAGGGCTCGTTTGGCCCGCTCATGCCCTCCGCGGCCAACATGGCGGCGAAGACGGCGGAGCGGGTGGCGGCGGCGCTGGCGCAGCCCTTCCACATGGAGAGCTCGCCCTTGCGGGTTACCGCCAGGGGCAAAGACGGCGTCACGGCCAGGGATATGGCTTGGCCCATCTGCTCTTGGTCCAGGCCCAGTACCATGCCGGCCCCGCAGGCGGCGCCGATGACGCTGAACATACCCTGGTCCCAGCCCAGGTCTCCGGCCACCACCTGATCGGACAGGCGGCAGAAAACCTCATAGGCCAAGGCGATGGCGGTGATGACGGTGCGGCCGTCGGCGATCATAGGGTCGGCCATGGCCAGCACGGCGGGGATCATATCGCTGGGGTGCCCGCCGCCGGGTGAGAAATAGGAGTCGTTGCAGTCCAGGTACCGGACCATCACGCCGTTGGCGAACCCGGCCATGTCGGGCGAGGTGTATTCATTGGTGCCCAGGACGCGTGATGGGGTGGTGCTGGTGACCGATGACGCCATGCCCCGGGCAATCTTTGCCGGCTCGGACACGAAGCCGCCCATGGCGCACCCCATGGTGTCCACCAGCGTTCGCTTGACCTGGTGCACCGTCTTGGGCCCCAGGTCCTCATAGCTAAGCCGGCAGGCGTAGGACGCCAGCATTTCAGTGGTGCGGTCCATCGGTTTTCTCCTCTAAATTCGTGATACCAGCGAAAGCTGGAATCCACTGTGGTTTCGCTCTCCCCCGTAATTCTGACAAGGCCGCCCTATTCTGTCATTCTGAGCCAGCCGCAGCGGCGAAGAATCTTGTTGTGCGACTTCAAGGTTGTTACTGTGCTGAGGAACCGGTAGCTGGTTTCCCATCGACAATGAGATTCCTCTCTTCGCTCGGAATGACAGCGGGAGGGTTGGCTTCGCTGTAACAACCGTGCCTGGATTCTGGCCTTCGCCAGAATGACGAGAATTATCTCAGAACGGCTTCAGCCATTCGCTCCAGTTGCTCACCCATCTCTTTCTCGGTTTCCACGTGCTCGGGGCGGACCACCACGCGGTCGGCGCCGGCGTTCAGCAGGGAGTGGACGATGTCCCGTTCCGGCAGTTGGCCGTAGACGGAGATCGTGATGGACTTGGGGTCGCGACCAGCCTCTGCAGCCATGGCGTCCAGCTTCTTTCGGCTTTCCTCAACGTCAGCCGGCGTCACCCGGTTGGGCAGCCAGCCGTCGGCGTGGGCCACCACCCGGCGTAGCACGTTCTTGGCCATGCCGCCTAGGATGATCGGCGGATAGGGCTTCTGAAGCGGCTTGGGGTAGGACTTGACCAGCGGGAAGTCGAAGTACCGGCCATGGTACTCGGCTTCATCCTTGGTCCAGAGTTCCTTCATGGCCTCGATGGCTTCGCGCGTCTGGGTCCAGCGGTGCTCGAAGTCGCCGCCCATCATCTCCGTCTCTTCCTTGAGCCAACCGGTGCCGATGCCGAAGAGGAAGCGTCCGCCGCTGAAGCGGTCGAGGCTGGCGATCTCCTTGGCCAGGAGCAGCGGATTACGCTCCGGCACCAAGGTGATGCCGGTGCCAAGCATGATCTTGCTGGTGGCGCCGGAGGCCCGGGCTAAGGCGATGTACGGGTCGGTGAAATGCGAGTAGGTCCAGGGGATCTCTCCGCCTGTGGCCGGGAAGGGACTGTCGCTATGTACCGGCACCGCCGCGTGCTCGGCGTACCAGATGGACTCGAAACCCAAGTCTTCGGCCTTCTTGGCCATGAATGCCGGGTCGATGGTATAGGCCGGCAGGGGCACCGATGTTCCGATGTTCATCTTCTTGCTCCAGTGTTGATTTTGATTCCGGTTTTCTTGCGCTTATGTTTTGGAAATCACCGTTGTGTTAATCCGTTCGTCCTGAGCTCCGTCGAAGGACCTTCGCTCCGCCGGGTGGTTCGACGGGGCTCACCACGAACGGGGTGGCGGAGCTCACTATGGGCAAGGCCGGTGGGGCTCACCACGAACAGGACCGCCGGCACTCTCGGTGAACTGTTTTGGCCAGCGCCGATTGCCGGAGGCTGCGAAGGTTGGCATCGTTAGTCTCCTGCGGGCTGAGCTTGTTTCACTTGTGACTCAATCAGGTCGTATCTATCCGCGGCCATCTGGCCGACCCTGGGAACGTCTTCGTCCAGCAAATAACCCTCTGACACCAGGTCTCTCGCCACACCCTCCACCCTATCTAGGTAGTCATCTTTGGATGCGTAGCGTTCCTCCACCGAGGGACGAGGGTCAGAAGCGTCCTGACGCTCTTGGCGAGTGAAGGCGAAGGGCACGGTGGAACCCATGGTTTTATGAGTCTCACCGGGGCCGCCCGTGTCCGGGTGGCGCAGGTTCCAGCCCGTGACGGTAGCCAGTGGTACCGCCACGTCAGGGAGGCGGATGCCGGCCACATCGTTGCCGTCCGCGTCCACGTTCGGCACCAAGGCCGGATAGGGCTTGCCGGTTACCGGGGGTAGGTGCTCGGTGATCCCCTCGCTGGGTCCGAAGTCGAATCGGGTCACATGCCGCAGGTGGTCTGGGAAACCGAATCCCGGGAAGGCGTTGAATACGCTTTTCAGTGCTTCAGACGGCACTGCGGTACCGTCGTCCAGGCGGGCGTGTTTGCTGGCCGGAGGCATTGTGCCTTTGGTGACCCAGGCGTCCAGATTGTCCACCGCCGCCCGCATCAGGGGCCGCCAATCTACCCAATTGAAGGGACGGAGACCCCTGGCGCCGGTGTCTTGCGTGTGCCCCAGGGGCAGCACTCCGGCGTTGTGCTGGGTGCTCGAAAAGTGGTAGATGCGCACCGAGTCCGACGGCCTGATGTCCTTGGTCCCGGTAGAGTCGACGTGGGTCAGTGCGGCGTGGCCGCCCCAATATTCGCTGGAGGTGTTGGTTAGGAAGATCTTGGGGACCTTGGCTCGGGCAGTCAGGCGGGAAAGCAGTCCGTCTGTCTGGCCGGTCTCGGGGTCGGTCTGATCGATGTCGGTAAATGGAAAGACGCTGCCGGCGCTGGACTCCAGCAGATTGGAAGGCTGGCCGAAGCGCTGGTTGAATTCTCCACGGCGGCCCCCGGCGATGTGGGCGATCATGCCGTCAAATACCTTCCGGTCTCTCTCATCTTGGTTCATGGCCAGATAGAGCATATGGCGAAGGAACCTGCCGCTCTGAGACGACCCGAAGGCCAGGGCGTGCTGGATGTCGCCAGCGCCGGGGTTGTCCGCGGTATCTGAATACCGGAGGTGGGAGATGAGGTCCCGCACTGCGGCGATGCCTAGCCCCACAACCGGCGCGGTCGCGGTGGTGTAGATGCAACGGTAAACCTTACCGGGCTCGAATCCTTTCGCCATGCATATGTGACTGGCGTCAGGGACGAGGTTGCCATCTTCCAGCCGTCCGAATGACCATTCAGAACGGGGGAGGACCGTGTTTGGCCCGTCGGCGTATTCTTGGACGCTGAGTTGGGCATCAGGCTGGTCCAGGGGGTCCGCGGGATAGGGTAGATGTTTTCTGTCGGAGAGCATCTGGGTAGTGGCTGCTTCGTTGGGCTGGAACGTCACGGCGATGCGGCCTCTGGTGTTGGCGGCTTCGGGAACGTAGGCCCTCAAGCCGCCCGTATTTCCGAGGGGAATATCGTGCTGCCAGCCGCACCAGACCTGGGTGTAGCCCCGGCGCATCAGGAACCCGTTGCCCGGGTCCATGTGGTCGTTGTTCGGCGCGCTATTGATGCGGCGCAAGGACAGCACGTTACCCCGGTTCACCACATCGAAGAACAGTTTGTGGTTGCCCTTCTCCGCGTCCAGGGGCTTCAACATCCGGAAGTCGGCCGAAAACTCCACCAGCCCGGCCGCGTTTCTGGGCGCCAGCTCCAGGTCGGTTATCAGGCTGTTTGCGGGGTCTGCCGGGTCGACGGCGAAATAGACCGTGCCGTCCAACTGTTCGTATGCGCCGGTATCGCCGAAGGTCATTCCCTCGGCGTAGGGGCCTCGTTCTTTGATTTCGATGGACGTAACTGCCATCTGACGCCTCCCTTTTAGAGAACCGTTTCGGGGTCCACGTCTAGATCGGTGGGCGGGTCTTCATCGGCGAACTCCCGCCACCAGGCGGCGAAGTTGTCGTCGCCGTGCTTTTCCTTCAGCCGGGCCAGGTGGGCCTTGACCTGGACCAGCACCTGCAGGTTGTTGCTCTCGGCCAGTTGGTAGGTGCGCCCGGCCCACAGCAGCGCACCGGGGATGTCATCCCGCTCCTCGGCCACCATGCCCAGTTGGCCGTAGGTGCGGCAGATGCGGTTCAAGTCCTGGATCTCCTCGAAGATATCCCTAGCTTGGCCGTACCATTCCTCGGCTTTGTCCAGGTCCTTCTGCTCGTGGAACAGCACGCCCAGCTGGCGGTACTCGTCGCCCTCGGACCGGCGGTCGCCGATCTCCTGCCACTGTTGGATGGCCATCATGTACCAGTGCTCGGCGTCGCCGACGAACATCTCTCTGGCCTGCTCCACCAAGCCTAGATGGTGGAACTCGATGCCCATCTGGGAGTGGTTGCCCATGCGGTCGCTGACCGACAATGCTTGTTGGTACCAGTTCTCGGCTTCGTCGTACTGGTATTGGGCGTGACAGACCGTTCCCAAGGAGTGGTAGACCAAGACGGCGTTCTCCTCGTCCCGGTTCTCTTCAAGGACCTCCCGGGCCCGTTGGTACCAACTGGCGGCCTCGTCATATTCGAACTTGTACTGCGAGCAAAGGCCCAGCGAGCGGTAGTCCTTGACCATCTCTTCGGCGTCGTCCACACGCTGGTGGATATCCAAGGCCTTGCTGAACCATTCTTTGGCTTCGGTGTAACGGCGGCGGTATTGGCAGACCATCCCCAGGCCGTAGTAGTCGTCGGCGATGGGCTCCTGGTCTTCGCCGCCCTCGATGATGGCCAGCGACTGGGTATAGAGATCGTGGGCTTCCTCCAACTGCCAGCGGTTCTGCGCTACCTCGCCCATCTGGTGGAAGACCGCGGCGGTGCGGGGGTCGGTGTCGCCGTCTTCCTTGTTTGCTAGGTATTCAAGGAGTTGCTGGTTCAGGACATCGGCCCGGTCGAATTCCTTGGTCTCGATGCACTCGCTTGCTTCGGTCCCCATGAGGTACAGCCAGAGTTGGATTCCGCCGGACTCCTCGGCTTCCTCGGCGGTGGCGCCGGTTGTTTCCAGCAACTGGCGGCGCAGGCGGCGAAGCTCGGGATAGCGCTTCTGCATACGGTAGACCTGGGCGAGGGGCTGGACCAGCAGTTGGGCGTTCTCCCACTGACCGGCCTCCAAGGAAAGGGCCAGCGCCTGGGTGAGGTTGCCCTCCTCAGCCAGGATGGCGGTGGTGCCGGCGTCTTGGTTCTCGTAGAGGGTTTCCATGAAGTAATCGGCGGTGTCGGCGTAGACGCGGACGACCTCGTGCTCCAGTTCTTGGATGGCGCTTTGGGGGAACTGCCGGTAGAGGCTACGGCCCAGAAACCAGGGAAGAGAGGGATGTATCTGGAAGACGCTGGGGGTGATCGGTTCCAGGAACCCGCTGGCCTGTGCGGTCCGGAGCAGAGTCCGGCAGGCGCCGTAACCAAGCTGTTCGCCGGTCACCGAGCGGTAGGCTTGCCCTTCACCTGTGATGTGGGTCAGGATGTCCATCATGACCCTGTTGCGGAAAAGGGAGAGGAACGGCAGGTGTGTCCGGCTCCGGTGGGTCATGCGTGTGAAGGCGTGGTCCATGACTACGGTCAGGTAGGCCGGACGCCCTTCTTCGTCTGGGCTGGGAGTGTGCTTTTCAAGTTCGGACTTCAGCTCGCCAACCAACACTGAAGCTGGGACGTCTTTCAGCAGGGGCAGGGCAATCTCCATGGCCAGCGGATGTCCTTCCACGAGTTCCAGGACCTCCAGGTATTCGGGGCCAAGGCGCATGGGGTCGGCTCCGGCCTCTTCCAGCAGTCTGGTGCCGAAGATGATTCGGTCGGAGTTGGTAAGTCCCCCTAAGCGGTAGCTGCCGTGGGGCACCGTGAGCCAACGTTCTTCGTCGCGGCGGTTGACCAGCAGCGTCCAGGTTTTTCCGCCTTCGGCTACATCCTTGATGAAGGCGTCTAGGTCGGCCATCTCTCGGTCGTCCAGCAGGCCCGGCGCGCCTGTGGGGAATCCGGCCAGGTTCTGCAGGCTGTCGAAGACCAGCAAAGCTGGGTTCTCTTTCAGATATTGGACGACCCAGGTGCGGCGGTCCTCGTTCCACATGTCGGCGAAGTCCAGCCCCGCCAGGGAGGTGCCGATCTCGTGGAGCACCCGCTCCAGTCCGGCGCCAACCTCGAAGGCAGAGTAAAACACGCCCCCGGGACGGCCGCCGGTCTTGCGCAGCCACGATGCTAGGCCCAAAGCCAGCTCCGACTTGCCGGCGCCCACGTCTCCCGACAGCAGCACCACGGGCGACTGCGTAAATCGGCGCTCCAGTTCCAGCAGTTCGGCGTGGCGGCCGATCAGTCCATAAGGGCCGCCCCTGGGCAGTTCGTTGCCGGTGCGTTCCTCCTCAGTCTGGGGCATGCCGGGGACCGGCGCCTCCTCTTCTTCCGCCACTATCGCTTCCGGCGCGTATTCCCGCCCTTCGAACACCATGGGCAGGGTCCAGTCCCAGGACACAAGCGGCCCGGTGGCTGAGGGTCGCTGGGGATGGTCCATCATAGACCGGCGGACGGTGGCCACGGTCTCGGCGATAGGCGTGCCTCCACTGAGGCCTTTGAAGAAGTTCTCAGCGAACAGGACCCGGCCCGCTCCGGCTATGGGGAGTGGCGATACGGCCACCTGGGGGACACCGTTCTGGGCCAGCCCAGCGGCGAATGACATAACGTCTTTCAGGGCGCTGGAGGCGGAGGCGTTGATCAGGACTACAGGAGTCTGGGCTGCGGTCAACGGTCCAGCCAATGCGGCGGCGTCGACCGACGCCACACCGCCGGAGCCGTCCTCCATGCAGATGCCCTGGCTGTCGATGGTGAATCCGTCAAAGTGGACCAAGTGGTAGTGCCCAACATTGCCGGCCAACTGTTCTTGTAGGTTGGCTTCGGAAGAAGGTCGCAGGCAGTCCAGCTCGGCCGGCACAGTCAGCGATTCCAGGGCGGTCAGGGCCTCGGTGGCGATGCTGCCTGACCCTTCACCAGATGGAGGCAGGAGGAGCAGAACGTTCAGTTGGTCTGTGGGCAGTTGGCCGGAGAAGTCTTCCAATGGCTCGGACGGCGGGAGACGCGAAACCCCGGTCAGTTCTGAGACTAGGTAAGCATCGCCGCCGCTGTTAAGCAGTTCCCATGGGAGTCCAAGGAACTCGGCCCTGCCGGAGATTATCGATAGTTGGGTCTGCTCGGCCTGATTAGCCCTTTCCAGAAGAGACCGGGCCTCGTCGCTGGAACCGAACACGGCTTCATATAGAAGACGGCCAAGGTCCTTGAGACCTGACTCAACTGTTTCGGCGCGGGTTTTGGCCTCGCCGAAGGTGTTCTCCGGATACTCTCTGAGGTACCAGCGCATCTCCGCCAGTTCGGAGTCGGTGAGTGGGAAAGTGAAGTCAGCCGGTGGAGAGGTCTCGATGCTGAAGCCGCTGTTATAGGAAAGTTGCACTTGGCCGGAGTCAGCCAGGTCCATTATTTGCAGTAAGTCCGCCAAAGGGCCTCCGGGGTTGGAACAGCCCGTCAGACACGGGCCGGATAATCACGTTGATTCAAGCTGCGAATGAGTCTGGGGACATATTATCACCAGGCGTATTGGCAGTCCAACGATGTAGGCGTGAGAATGGCATACGTCTTTCCGGCGGAGGCCGGAATCCACTCAGCCACCGTGTTCATGGCTACTGTGCCGTCGGTTGGATGAATGGTTTAGTTTGGTGCACCAGTGGGTTCCGGCTTTCGCCGGAACGACGGGTAGGGCGGCGGGGCGGGTTTACGGCTACTGCGCCGTAAACGCCCCGTCCACGGCCATGGCTAGCCCGGTAACCAGGGAGGCGGCGTCGGAGCAGAGCCAGGCTACGGCTTCGGCAATCTCGTCGGGGGTGCCTTTGCGGCCGATTGGTTGGCGGGTGGGGATGGCTGCGGCGTAGTCGTCCCGGCCTTCTACCAGACGGTCCATCATGGGCGTGTCGATGATGCCTGGACAGACGGCGTTCACCCGGATGTTGTCCGCGGCGTATTCCAGGGCCGCAGACTTGGTCAGGCCGATGACGGCGTGCTTGCTGGCCGAATAGACCGACAGCCGCCGGGAGCCCACCAGTCCCGCCGCCGAGGCGGTGTTTACGATGGCCCCGCCGCCCTGTTTCAGCATCTCTGGAATCTCGTATTTCAGGCAGAGCCAGACGCCCTTCACGTTGACGTCCATGAGGCGGTCGAAGGTGTCCTCGGGGTATTCGTGGAGACGCCCGCCCCAATAGCCCTCGATTCCGGCATTGTTGTAGGCGCAGTCCAGGCGTCCGTAGGCCTGGATAACCGCCCCGACCATGGCCTCGACATCGGCTGGGCGGGAGACATCGGCGTGGACGAAAATGCCGTCGCCGCCCATGTCCTTGATGGCGCTGAGCGTCTCCTCTCCGCCGTCGGCATCGATGTCGGAGACCGCGATGGTGGCGCCTTCGCGGGCCAACACCAAGGATGTGGCCCGGCCGATGCCGGATCCGGCGCCGGTGGCGCCGGTCACCAGGGCGATCTTGTCTTTCAGTGAATCAGCCATTGTAGTTGTCTCCTGCGGTTCAAAAGGCTGTGGCGAACGGTGGTTCGACAGGCTCACCATGAGCGGAACCTGTGGCTTCACGATGAGCGGAAAAACCGCTCATCCTGAGCCTGTCGAAGGACGCAAATGCGGGTGGTACAAAGCGGGGATTCTCCTAAGTCTGGCCCGGTCGCCAGGCGCCGGCCCGCCAGTCGTCGGGGCTGGGGCCTGGATCGATCAGAACGTCGATCACCGCCGGCTTGCCGGATGCCTGGGCGGCCCGAAGCGCGTCGGGCAGGTCCTTGGAATCGCTGACCTGGACACCCCATGCGCCCATGCCCTCGGCCACGACGGCGTTGTTGGTGGGATAGAACTCGGAGGCTATCTTGTGGCCCTCGGGCTGATGGTCGTGAACCATGCCCAGGGAGTTGTTGTTGAACACCACGCAGATGATGGGCAGGTCGTACTGCACCGCCGTGGAGATGGCGTTCACGGTCATCATGTAGCCGCCGTCGCCGGTTACGCAGACCACCGGCTGGTCCGGGTAGACCAGTTTCAGGCCCACCGCGGCCGGCAGCGCCCAACCCATGCCCGCGGTGCCGCCGGGACTGTAGAAAGTGTTGGCCTGCTGGGCCCGGTAGAGATGGGCCATCCAGGTGCGGTTGTTGCCGGCGTCCAACGTGTAGATGGTGGAATCCTCCATGGTCGCCTGCAGTTGGGCGATCAGCCTCTGGGGCTTCACCGGCGAGCTGTCCTCATGCATCTCCGGCTGGTCGTGGTAGCCGCCGGCATCGCGGCGGCCAGGCAGGCTATCGGTCCATTCTTTCCGGCCAGAGTTGTCCTGTGCGGCCGCTTTGGATGCTTCAATCAACTGCTCCAGGATGACTTTGGCGTCTCCGATCAGGCCCAGTTCCACCGGGAAAGACCACCCGGCGTTCCGCTCGTCGATGTCGATCTGGATTATGCGTTGCCTATTTGGATTAAATATGTCCGGACGCTCACCCACAGTCTCCTGGGAGCGCAATAACGCGCCGATCACGAGCACGGTGTCGGCGTCGCCCACCGCCCGGTTGGCCGTTTCCTGCCCGTAGGTGCCGACCATGCCCAGGGCCAGCGGATGGTCCTCGGAGATGGCGCTCTTTCCTTTATAGCTGGTGGCCACGGGCATGCCCCACTGCTCGGCCAGTTCTTGCAGCTCCGTGTGGGCCCTTGCCACGCGCACCCCGTTCCCGGCGATGATCACCGGCCTCTTGGACTCGCTTAGTATCTTGATGGCCCGCTCGATGTCCACCGCCGAGCTGGCCGGTTTAGATGTGTTCAGGAAACCCGACGCGTTGTGGATGAAGGGCGGGGACTCCACGTCCACCTGACCTGAGATGGCCGCCGAGCGCATGAGCACGGTGGTGGGGCCAGGACGTCCGCTCACCGCGTGTTTGATGGCCATCTGCGTGCCTAGAACAGCCTCTTTGGGGCTGGTGGCCAGGGTGGTGTACTTGGTCATGGACTTGAAGATGGACTGGAGGTCGATGCTGCCGTATTCCCCGGCGCCCGACTGGTTGGCGGGCCGCTGGGCCGCGCCTCCGTCAGACGTGTCGGTAATCACCAGCATCGGGGAGCTGCTGAGCATGGCCTCCATGATGCCAAAGGTGGCGTTGGAGCCCATGAACAGTCCCTGCCCCATGATGGCGGCCGGCTTCCCGGCGGCGCGGCCGTAGGCATCCGCCATGATCGCCGCAACCTGCTCGTGGCGCACCAATATGGTCTTGATCCGGTCCTGCTTGGTCTCCAGGACTTGGAAGATCTGCCCGGTCCCGCCCCCGGGGATGCCGAAGACGTACTCGATACCGGCTTCCTCCAGAGTCTGGACGATCATCTCGCTGGCTGATGGCATTTTTATATCCTTTTTTGGCCGCCGCTAATCAGGTTTGCGGGATACCCATTGGCAACCGCAGCTGAAGCTGAATCAGGCTCGGTCCGGCGGAATTTGAACGGATGATACCCTTCACGTTAGGCGGGGTCAACAAAAGATGCGCACCGGGTGGTGTGGCCTAGCTGACTTCTTTACGCGCAGGACCTAAATTGATAATCCACCGGAGCCGTGATGAAAAATGCTGGTTCCCCGGAATGTGAGAGGAACAAAGCCCGGTCGTCGGTGATCAACTCCATCGTGCCGGAGTCGCTGGGATTACCCCAGCCCGGTGGAGGGTTCCCTGTGCCGAGTATCGGGTCTGCAACCCACATTCGTCCATCGAAATTGGCGTACCGGATACCGCAGTGGGTGTAAAGCCGGTGTGAATAGCGGACCCCGATTTGCGCTGGTTCAACTTCAACTGCAGGCGTTGCCGTGGGTTTAGGGGCTGGGGAGGCTATAGGCTCGATGACAGGCGTTGCCGTAGGCTTATAGGGGCTAGGGGGTGGCCTTGGGCTTGATAGTCGGCGTTGCCGAGGGCTCGGGGGCCGGAGTGGCCGTAGGCTCGGAAGTCGGAGTGGTCGTGGGCTTGGAAGTCGGTGTTACCGTGGACTCCGGAGTCGGCGTGCCTGCGGCCGTACAGGCCAGCAACGCCAGCAACAATGGGACCGCTAGCCAGAGGAGAAATAATTTACCGGCCAACTGGAATCTCCCCGATTCAGTATCTGACGCCTGGGTCATCATATCGATTTCAGACCAAAGGCACCACCCATCGCCGCCGGTTGACCCCCGTTGGGCGCGGGCGTATCATCCCCCCAACCTGAGCCAGCTCAGGCACGTTTTCGGGCTTGGGTATCCCTGATCAATTCGAATAGACAGAGAGAGGAATCATGCGCGGTGCCGATGCCATAGTTCGCGCCCTGGAATTGGAAGGAGTTGAGTACATCGCCGGATTCCAAGGCGGTGGATTAAACCCCCTTTGGACTGGTCTCAGAAACTCTGAGACCATCAAGGTTTTCGCGGCTAGAAACGAAAGACTGGGCGTGGAGATCGCCGACGGCTACGCCCGCGCCACCGGCAAGGTGGGCGTGGCCATGACCGGCACCGGCCCAGGCGCCACCAATACCCTTACCGGGATCGCCGGCGCTTTCGCCGACAATATTCCAGTCCTTCTATTGATGGGACAGGTACCCCTGGCCCAACTGGGCAAAGAGGTCCAGCAAGAGGTCTCCGCCAGCATCTTCGATACCCTGGTGAAGTGGCGGGGCACCATGGCCAAAGTGGAAGACATCCCGTCAATCATGCGCCGCGCCTTCACCGCCCTGCGCTCGGGCTCTCCCGGCCCGGTGGTGCTGGAGATGCCCCAGGACGTGCTGATGACTGAGGTGCCAGATGGTTCGCTGGTCTACGAGCCCGTCGGCCCCGGACGAAAGGCCGCCCCGGATGCTGATGAGGTCGCCAAGGCAGCCGATCTGTTGGTCAACGCCAAGTTGCCAGTCTTGAACCTGGGCGGCGGCGTTTTGTCCGCCGAGGCCTGGGACGAAGCCAAAGAGTTGGCCGAATTGCTGTCCATGCCGGTGGCGACAACCCTGGTGGCCAAAGGGGTCTTTCCCGAGGACCATCCCCTCTCCATGGGAATGGGTTGTTACCCTCGCAGCCGGTACGCTAGCGGAGCTTCCCTGCACATGAACCGCAAGGCCGATGTGGTCCTGGCGGTGGGCAACTCCTACCGGCTGCCCAACGGCACCGACGGACGACCCATCCCCGAGAATGTGAGCCTGATTCATGTGAACGCCGACGAGCATGACCTGAATAAGCAATACCAGGCCGAGGTGCCTATCTTGGCCGACGCCAAGCTGGCGTTGCGCGCCATCCTAGATGCTGTGAAAGAACGCATCGGACCCGGCAAGGGCGGTCTCAAAGAGGAAGTGGTCGCCGAGATCAAGCAGGCCAAAGACAAGGACCTGGGCGCCTGGGAGCCCGTTTTCAACGATACTTCCACCCCCACCAATGGATACCGCGTGGTCCACGAACTGGCCAAGATCATCGACCCGAACAAGACTATTGCCCTTCACGACGCTGGAGGAAGCCGCGGCTATATGTCGCCCTTCTGGACGGCCACCGAGCCCCGCAGCTATCTGGGCATGGGTGGCATGGCCGCCATGGGCTGGTCGCTGGGCGGGGCCATCGGCGCCAAGCTGGGGCAGCCCGATAAACTGGTGGTCCACCTGCTGGGCGACGCTTCGTTTGGCATGGTTGGCATGGAGTTGGAAACGGCCGTCCGCATGGGACTGCCCACGCTCACCATAGTCGTCAACAATGAAGGTACCGGCGGAGGCCTGATGGGCATGGATAGCCCCACCGGCCCGCCACCGGACATGGCCAAACTCACGGGCAACTGGAGCAAAGTGGCCGAGGGCCTGGGCGCTTACTCGGAGCGGGTTGAAGACCCGGAAGAGATCGGTCCGGCGCTCAAGCGGGCTATCGCCGCCACCGAAAGCGGCCAGGCCGCCCTGGTGGAAGTCATGATTAAGCCCATGGCCACGCCAGGTCTGCCCGACGACTGGACGATCTAAAGCACTCAGCTATCAGCCGTCAGAGGTCCGCACCTGAAAGCTGACGGCTGATAGCTTTTTAACTGCTAGGAGATTCCATGAAAAGCATCGAGATAGACCGCAGCAAGATGCTGAAGGACGACCCGGGCAAGGGCCACAACCGGTGGCACCCGGATATCACCCCAATCTTGGAGGTGGACCCCGGCGAAGAAATCTCCCTGGAGACCCGTGACGCCTCCGACGGGCAGATGAACGCCAACGTAACGGTCGATGACTTTCCCGGGTTCGCCGGAAAGGTGGGACACCCGCTGACCGGCCCGGTTTACATAAAGGGCGCCGAGCCGGGAGACCTGCTGGAGATCGAATACGTAGATGTCATTCCCCAGTCCTACGGCTGGACCCGCAACCGTCCCGGCGCCGGGTTCCTGCGCGACCTGTTTCCCGACCCCTTCGTGGCCCATTGGGAGATGAGCGATGGCTGGGCGACGTCCAAGGACATTCCAGGCGTGAGGATACCCAATGGATCTTTCATGGGTACCGCTGGAATCGCGCCTTCTCGAGCCCAGTTGGAGAAGTGGACCGAACGTGAAGCCGACCTGGTCCGCCGCGGCGGTACCGCCTTTCCCCCAGACGCCGAAGATGCGGTGCCCCAAGGCGTCATCGCATCGGAGGGACTCCGCACAATCCCGCCGAGAGAGAACTGCGGGAACGTGGACGCCAAGCAGCTCACCAAGGGTTCCCGGTTATTGATACCGGTAAACGTGCCTGGCGCACTCTATTCGGCTGGCGACGGCCATTTTGCCCAGGGCGATTCCGAATGCTGCATCACGGCCATCGAGATGGGCGCCACCGCAGTGGTCAAATTCCATCTACAGAAGGGAGAGGCCGCCCGGAATAACATAATCTTCCCCCGGTTCGCCCATCCTGGATATTTCATCGCGCCGGAATGGGCCGTGCCCCGGAATTTTATCGCGACCATGGGGATGCCCATCCGGGAGGACGGCACCCAGGAGGGCGAAGACCTGACGCTGGCGGCCCGAAACGCCCTGATTCAAATGATTGACCTGTTGAAAGAAAGGGGTTGGACCAAGGAACAGGCCTACGTCATCTGTAGCGTGGCGGTTGACCTAAAGATCAGCAACGTCGTCGACCTGCCCAACGTCACGGTTTCGGCGTTTTTGCCTGAAGGCATCTTTCAGGGGTAGCTAAAAGTCGATTTGGGAGTGGATTTGGCGTTCAGATGGTCTCCGGGATGGGTGGAATTATAAAAAGGGCCTTAAAATGGCTGAGAGGACACCCATTTTCTAAGCGGACCAACTGGGCCGATAGATGAATCACGTGACAAGGTGAAATAGAAAAGTCCCGTTCTTCTACGGAAGAACGGGACTTTTCCAACAATCGCTTTTCGGAAACTTAAGATGCCGGGGGTCTAACTAGCCCGCTTGATCTCCAATGTCTCGCCGGGGGCGAGGGCTACGCGTTGTACATTTATACCAAGCTTCAGTAGCCAGTAACCGAGAGTGGCCTTGCTGACGCCAAGTTCCTCGGCGGTAGACGAGAGACCAATCTCGTTTACCTTCTCGGGCAACAGGCGCTCTAAGGGACGCTGGAATTCCTTCTCAACACGTTGCATCAGCTTCGTCTTTCTAGCCATGGTTCCCTCCGTATCCTCTTCTATTCATTCTGATTTATACTGCTACCCGGGCCTTCGGGGTACAATTAGATTAACACTTGTTTTGATTAGTGTCAATAAAATCTAAGGTTTCTTTTAAATTAATATAAGAAATGATTAGAACATTAATTTGGGCGGAACGCCCATAAGTTTAACAGGCGCCGCCATATCTTAGGGAGATTAAAGAACTTTTTCTGACATGTTAGGCATAGAAACCTGGTTTTTAGAAATAATTACGAACGTCTACGACGCCATGGGCTGGCCTGGGGTGGTCTTCCTCATGGGGGTCGAGAGTGCTGCGATACCGTTCCCCAGCGAGCTGATCATGCCGCTGGCCGGTTGGCTCCTGATCGAAGACAAGGGCGACTCAGCTTGGATGCTGTTGATGGCCGGCTTCTACGGGGCCTTGGGGAACCTTTTAGGGTCATGGGTGGCCTATTGGATCTCCTATAAGGGCGGCCGCCCTCTATTAAGGAAGTACGGAAGGTACGTTCTGGTGACCCAGCATGAGGTGGACCGGTCCGAGGAATGGTTCCGGAAGTATGGCGACGTGGCGGTATTTGCGTCGCGGATGTTGCCGGTGGTCCGCACCTTTATCAGTGTTCCGGCGGGCATCGCCCGGATGAACTTCTGGAAATTCAGCTTCTACACGTTCGTCGGCTCATATCCTTGGAGCCTAGGTCTGGCTTACGGCGGCTTCAAGCTGGGCGAGAACTGGGAGGACCTACGCCAGGTCATGCGGCCGTTCGACTTTCCCATCGCTGGCATAATAATCGTGGTGGTGGCGTGGTTCATCTACCACAGGATCAAGACGATCCGGAATGAAACGCGGCCCCAACCGCCGTTGGACCGCATCGATGAAGAAGGCCGTTGACACGGTCATATCCGGCCCATAAGCTGGGTATGACTCTTGGAAATACTCGATTAAAAGGCGGCGTGATATGCAGGTCCCAACGCTACGAGACATTTACCGGGCGAAGAAGACTATCGCCCCTTATATCGCTCGTACACCATTACACTATTCATCTGGTCTCAGCGAGATGCTCTCGGCAGAAGTGTACTTAAAGCACGAAGAACATCTGCCACTGGGCGCCTTCAAGGGCCGCGGCGGCATCAACCTGCTGGCCAACCTATCCGACGAAGAGAAAGAGCGTGGGCTGATCACGGCGTCGTCCGGCAATCACGGCCAGTCCATGGCCAGCGCCTGCAAGCTGTTTGGCGTTAAGGCCGTGATCGGGCTACCCGAAGACGCTAACCCCAACAAGGTGGCGGCCATGCGGGCCCTGGGCGCTGAGCTTGTATTCCACGGCGCGGACTTCGATGCGGCCCGGCTGCATTGTGAGCGCCTGGCCAAGGAGGAAGGCTACCGGTTCGTGCACCCAGTGAATGACCCCTTGCTCATCGCCGGTGTGGCCACCCAGGCCCTCGAGACGCTGGAAGACCTGCCTGATGTCGAAGTTCTGATGCTTCCCCTGGGCGGCGGTTCCGGGATCTCCGGGGCGTGTATCGTCGCCAAGGGGATCGATCCGTCCATCGAAGTTTTGGCGGTACAATCGGAACAGGCCCAGGCCGGTTACCTATCATGGAAGAAGGGCGAGATCGTCGAGTCCGAGATGAATACCGTCGCTGAGGGGATCGCCACCAGGTCAGGCTACGAGTTGGCCCAGCAGATCATGGCGGACTTGCTAGATGACTTTCTGTTGGTCAGCGAGGACGAGATTCACCAGGCCATCGGCACTCTGGTCGATAAGGCTCATACGCTGGCCGAGGGCGCCGGCGCGACTGCTCTGGCTGGCGCTATCAGGTACCCAGAAAAGATAAAGGGCAAAAAGGTAGCCATAACCATAAGCGGAGGCAACATCACCGTAGACCAACTTCGGGAGTCGCTGAAGGTTTATCAGAAGTGAGAACTTCGACATAAATGTAATTCGCAACAGGGGCGATTTCGACAAAGGGCCGGTCTTTCTTTAGAGGACCGGCCCTTTAATTATGCCCATTTGGAGGGTCATTAATAATTGAAGCGGGATATTCACGGCGATATACTGAGTTAAGGGTAACTCGACGATCTCAGCCGGGTGCACCGGCCGACCGGTAGTTGCCAGACGGCAGCCGATTTGGGGTTACCCGGCGGTTTTATGGAGGGGCGGCAGTGTTTGAGAACGTGGCGGAGCATTTGGACGAGGCCGTTAGGCTGGCGGAACGGTGCCCCGAGAAATATCAGATCCCCTGCTTCCAGGCCTTGATCCGCGTTCTGGCCCAGTCGGACTCGCCATCGCCGCAGAGCGGGCACAGTAACGATCTAGATAGGTCGACTGGCAATCACGCCACGGGCAGCGTCAATCGCATCGGCGAGGCGACCGTCTCCCCGTCGAATGGGTCCTACACCAGTGCCGGCCTCGACGGGCAACAAACGACTGGCGAACGGGGAGCCATATTCTTGGACCAGCACCAATTACCCGGCGCCGCCATATCACGGGTCTATCATTTGGACGGCAACTCATATCGTATTATCGTGAAAGATCTGAAGGAAAAGACCAACTCCAAGAAGCAGGTAAAACTGGCCTTGTTGCTGGGGGTTGGCGGTCTGCTGGCTGGAGGGCAGCCAGTTTTTTCCAAGGAGCGGCTGATCGAAGCCTGCCGCGAGTACGGCGCCTATGACGCTCCCAACTTCGCCTCCCATATGAAGAAGCAGCGGGACATGTTCATTGCCCAGGGGAATGAATGGTCGCTGACAGTGCCAGCCCAACAGCGGGCGGCCGAGGCGATAAAAGAGCTGGCTTCTTGAAGGCTGTTCATTGGGCGACTGGTGTCCCCAAGACCATCCGGTCCCTTACGCCCCATTTAATATCGACGACAGGAAAGTGAACCGCGTTAGCCCGGCGTGCGGCTGAAATAACGGGCCAGTTCGTCGCGGCTGAACTGGGGGAGCTCAACCTCGCCCTTCCGGCTCATATAGACCAGACCCTCTTCCGGCGCCATCATCATCCCGATCTCCCAACCATCTATTCCCTTTTGCTCCAGAGCAACAAGTAAAGATGGAACTTCGCTGGAAGGGAGTGTAATGAGTAGCGCACCAGATGCTAGCAAGCCCATAGGGTCCAGATCGAGGGCGTTGCAGACCTCCTCAGTCGGCCCAAGTAAAGGCACGCTCCCCTCTTCGATGGCCAACCCTAACCCGGATGCCGCGGCGACCTCCCGGAGACCGGTGATCAGACCGCCTTCGGTGACGTCGTGCATGGAGTGTATTTGTGCATTAGTGCAGGCGACTTGAGCATCAATTAATACACTTATACCTAGACTGTTCAGCAGTTGTGCACTAAGTGTAATTGTGTCGTCACTGACGCCGGCCTTGCGCAGGTCGTCGGCCCGTTCCCGGGCCAAGAGCGCCGTTCCTTCTATCGCGATGCCTTTCGTCACCACGATGCTGTCCCCGTCTTGGGCGCCTCCGGTCTTGACGAGCCCGTCTCGCGCCACTTCGCCCAGCATGGTCCCAGACACGATCGGACGGTCGATACCGTAGGTGACTTCGCTGTGTCCGCCGATCAATGTGACTTCAATGGCGGTGCAGGCATCTAATACTTGGGTGTACAGCTCCTCGGCCTGGTCCTCGGTGAAAGCCTCAGGGACCAGCAGTGTGGCCAGGAACCAGCGTGGGGTGCCTCCGGTGCAGGCGATGTCGTTGGCGTTCACCTGCACGGCGTACCAGCCGATCCGGTCGGTGGCGAAGGTTATGGGGTCGCTTTTGGCCACCAGCAGCGTCTCGCCCAGGTCTATGACGGCCGCGTCTTCACCCACTTTGGGGCCCAACAGCACCCTGGAGTCTGTAACCCCAGGTTTCTGGAGCAATCTTTCGAGTAATGAGGAAGGGAACTTGCCGATGTCCACGGGACCTCCTAGTTGGGCTTATCCTCGCGCCGCGGTCGAACGAGACATAGCAGAAATGGCTGGCGGATATGCCTGGGGGATATGATAGAACACATCGTTGCCCGGCATCCAGGTTTGGCCGGCGCTATGGTGGGTGTTTAAATCAGTCTTTTACTGGTGTTAGACCCAGTTTTTTGAAGTCGAAGCGCGGAGTTGGAATCGTGCGCGGGCGCGTTGACACCAAAGACCGATTGTGATAAAAATAACAAACTAGATACATGCCTAAATGGCACTGTAAAATCCATTGATCTGCTATGAAGATTGGAGGCTCACAGGTGAGAAAATCACTCTTGGTTCTAATTTCGATATTGAGCGCGGTCATGCTTTTGGCCATCGCTTGCGGTAGCGACGAAGCTGACCCCAATGCCACCGACACTCCGGCGCCCCCCAACACGATAGCCGTAGAGGACCGGGCCACCGAGCCGCCTCCGCCTCCGACGGCGATGCCCGCGGAGGACACTCCCGTGCCATCGGCCCCGGCTGGCGGTACGGTCGAATTGACCATCGACGTAAACGGCGAGGCCCTGGAGTTCACCACTGCATCCTTATCGGCTGCGGCGGGCTCCGAGGTTGTGTTGACCTTCAACAACTCCTCCAGCGTCAACTCCCATAACTGGGCGTTGGTCGAAGCTGGGACCAAAGACGACGTTGCCACCGCCGGTCTGGCTGCCGGCCAGGACAACAACTGGCTGCCCTCGGGCGACGCCCGGCTGCTGAGCGCCACGATCTTGATCGGTCCGGGCGAGAGCGGACAGGCGACATTCACCGCGCCGGCCGCCGGCGACTACCAGTTCGTCTGCACCTTCCCCGGCCACAACTTCACCATGTTCGGAACGTTCACCGTCAACTAGGCGAAAAGACCCGAACCCCTGAGCTTTGAAAACCAAGACCGGCCCATCCTTCCGACGAAGAACGGGCCGGTCTTATCTATAGGGCATGTCAGGCCGTCAGTATTGATCGATATCCGCAGCCGGTTTTCCCGCCTGTGATTTACAACCGATGGCCGGGTTTGGTAGCATGATTGGGCTGGACTCGTTCGTGAGCCGAGGGGTCCGGCGCCACATGTGTGGGGCGTTCGTCTAGCGGCCCAGGACACCGCCCTCTCAAGGCGGAGATCAGGGGTTCAAATCCCCTACGCCCTACCAAAATACAGGCACAAAAATCCCCCTGAACTGTTCAGGGGGATTTTATTTTCCCCAAATTGCAACCTAATTGCAACCTAATTATTCAACCTCGCCAACACAAGCACTCTTATCTGAAAACTGCGAAACGTCTCCGCTCATCAATAGATCGGATTGATAGGGGGGGTCTGGGAGTCCGTAGGAACCGGTTCAGCAAAGCTTTCAAATATCGCTGTCACGTCTTTTTTATAGTAAATCCTGGCGACGATCAGGGTTATTACGCTAAAAACAATTCCAACGACAATAGTTAAAGGGCTCATTACCCAATCCGTCGTATATTTGCCCTCTAAAGAACCCCACACTGAGAAAAATATAACAAAGGGGATAGTTAGCAAGACGGTCATGCTGCGCAACATATTTCTAACGAATCGATGCGTACCCATTCTTATTAGCGCTTCGTGTTGTTCCGACCTCATGTTTGTGACTCCTGGTTCTCCGGTTGTTGCTTATTCGCCAAATAATCGACCCTCTTAAGAGTTTTGCCCGGTTACTGCGAACGCCTCTTCGAACTTTTCCATAGCTGCCTTCTGCATGCCGGGTAAGAGATGAGCATAAGTGTCCATCGTGAAAGCGACACTGGAATGCCCTAGCCTGGTGCTAATCGTCTTGATGTCTGTTCCCTGCTGGAGCATCAACGAAGCATGGGTGTGCCGGAGGTCGTGAAGCCGGACTCCAGAAAGACCTGCTCTGCTAGCAATCCTACGGAACTGTTGGGTAACCGTGGATGGAGTCCTGGGCGTGCCGTCAGGGTGACCAAACACGAAGTTAGCCTGGGAAGATGGGATACCCAATACCTCTACGTCCCGTTCTTGGCCCGCTCGATGTTGTTTCAATAATAGACAGGTAGAAGGGGCCAGGTCCAAAGACCTTGCGCCACTCGATGTCTTTGGCTCGTCTGTAACATAAGTGCCGTTTTGCAAGCGAACGAGTGACCGGCGGATCGTCATGAGGGCCATGTCCAGGTCGAGATCGTTCCATTGCAGTCCCAGAAGTTCACTCCGTCTGATTCCAGTCCAGATCAGCGTATGCAATATGGTCCGCCACGGTTCGGTTGTACAGGTATCCAGGAATCGGTGTGTTTCGCTTACAGAGAGTGCCCTCATCTCCTTTTTAGGAGCTCTGGGAGGCTCAACCGCGATACCGACGTTACGGGTTACCAGATTCCATTTGACGGCGTCAAAGAGGCAATCAACTATAAGGTGATGGTGTTTCGTTACTGTACTTGCACTCAGATTCGACAATTTGGAGTCATAGTACTCAATCAGATGGTCTGGTCTAAGGTCGACGATACTGACGTCTCCGAGGCCGTCCACGATGTGTTTCGCTCTCTGGCGGTAGCCGTCCATAGTGCTACCCCGTACACGTTTGGACACGTAGCGTTCTAACCATTCATTGAAGAACTTGCCGAACGTAGTATGGGAAGCCTTGATGTTCAGCCCAGTATCGATCTGGGTCAATAATTCGCTCAGTCTGTTCTCGGCCTGCCGTTTAGTAGTAAATCCGCTTTCCCATTTTCGGGTTCGGTTCCCAGAATTGTCTTGGAAATTCACGATTATCGAATAACAGCTCCCTCGTTTGATAATCGAACCCCTACCACGCCTTGGTTTACTATTCCCCGTCGCCACCTCTAATACCTCCACACATGTCAGGGAAATTGCAGTTTGTTCTGTACATTTATACTCTTAACGAACAAATCGTACGCTGTTTTTCCTTCCGGAGTTGCGTATAAATCCGCGGCTCTGGAGCGGATATCGTTCTCCTGGTTCTCGAAATAGGTTTTGTCTGCTGATCGTTCCCAGTCTGTATTATCGGACGCCTGGAATCGGCCTTCAGCGATAAAACCCTCGCGTTCGACCCTGGCTATACCCCATTCCAATTGTTTCCATTGGTCGATTTCCGTGTCTACGTCACCATTTTTTTCGTTTAACACCGTATCTTCAAAGAATCCGCGGAATCCCAACTCTTCTGTCTTTGGATCTTCTAGATATTCGGGTCGGAGACGTTTGAGGTCAGATAAGAAGTCTCTGACTAACAGGAAAGTGGTTTCTGATTTATCACCTTTGATTACGCCCGAGAATTCTAGTAAAGCCCTATCCAGTGTTCGCGTATCGAATGGCTGACCGAGCAGCCTGGCCATGAGGTCCCCTTTGGCATATGTGACTGCGAACCTGAATAACAGATAGGCATACACCGGAGATGATATGTCGAAGAACCTGGCTATTTTGAGCGCCCATCTAGCCTCCTCCACGTACATTTTCGAAGAGATGGGACCTTCGACTTCGGTCCGTATGTAATGAAGGGTCAGTAAAACGGGAACTTTTTCCGGGTCTTCATACCATTCGTGCTGCCAGAGGCAGAGCTCGGCTTGCGGCTCCAGTTTCATCACGCCCGTATTCAGCTTCTTAACCTCGTCCTGGACGAACCTCAGGCTCGGGGGTTTTATTGGCTCTTCTTTCAGGAGCTGGTGTATGGCTGTTCCGCCGAGAGTCATATCTTCGGACCAAAGCTCCGCAATCTTCTGACGTATTTTCGGGTGAATCAAGGTTATGGGCCTCCTAGAACCCAGTTTGGCGTAAATGCGTTTTCCTATAAGTGTTCTGCGCAGACATGACTAGATAGACACAACATACTACCTGAAGGTTCACGATAACACAGGGAGTTGAGAAATGAAACTGCGTGATATAGACACCTTAACGATGACGGTAGAAGAGGCGGGCAAGCTGTTAGGAATCGGCAGGTCGTCGGCTTATGGAGCTATACGGAGGGGCGAACTACCGTTTTTAAAGATCGGTCGCCGGATTTTGGTACCAAGGTCTGCATTATTCCGGAAGATAGAAGACCTGCAACAAGATCCGAATTTGTGGAGAGGAGCTGACCGGGAATAGGACGCCCGGCTAGCGGGTCATACCGGGGAGACGCTCGGTGGGAGTCTACTTGACCTCCACCGGGCGACCCGAAATGTTCTTGGGGTGCAGGGGCAAAGCCCCGCAGCATGATGCTCAAAGAGGGACCGAATAAAAAAGGCCGAGTGCGACAACACTCGGCCCTCTAAGTAGCCCCAACTAAGAGGCCATGTGAACAGCAACATTCTAACAAACCATGACGATCCGATATCTGCCCCCGACCCTGTAACACGGGGGCAGAAAAATACGCTCACGCCTGAAAATCGAAAAGAATGCCGGGTCAGTATCGATAACTTATCGGTCACTTATCACCCGCCATTGTCCTTGTCTCGGCTTCGGGCCGATCAATACATGGGCGATGTGATCGAAGAGGTTTCAGACGTTCTTGGCGGGGCTGCAGGGGATTGGATAGAGCTAGAACAAGGCTTTAAGTCCTACCTTCGAAGTCTCATAGGTCCAGCTAATGCCCGTCTTCATTTCGATTCGAGGAATGGATCCGATTTCAACCTGTCTCTACCAGGGAAAGCTTGCCAACGGGCCGGTACAGAACGCCTGCGATTGTTCTTCTCTTCTTTCGTGGACGCGGGGGCAAAGGCCCGGCGAGTGGATCTAGCCCTGGGACCAGGCGGCCCTAGACCGAATGCTCAAGATCAATAACGAGTGGGATATTCCCAGCGTTTAGAGCATATCCCCCGGACCCTAGAGTAGGTCGAGCTAGCGTTTCCAAACCGAATTGCTGCTGAAAATGCCAGTGTTCCCGCAGACCCTCTAAAACGATTCTTCACCGGCCCGGCGCCAACATTCCCTGATAACCCACACCGCATTCTTGCACGCATCGCACGAGGTTCTTGCTTTGCCTTGGTAATCTGACAATCAGAAACCTTCTTAGTAACGGTAGGACGATGACGTGGTATCGATCGAGGCGGGCCAACATACCCAGACCAGGTACCAACTGGCGAGTTTGATCGTTTCGGGGAACACACTTTTCGACGAACGATTAGATTCCCCCAACAGATTCGCCGACTGGTTTACGCGTTACGAGTCCTGGCAGGCCAACGTCATTGCGTGGATGTCGCGGAACGAGTCGGTTTCTGTTGCGTTTCGTTTCCGTCTAACAGACCAGGAAGGTCCGCGGATACACTATCGGTACACATCAGGGGCCGCCCACAACCGTCATTTGAATAGGCTCCGTGCCAGTATTATGTATTTGGGCTCGATCTGATTCTTCTGTTCCCACGCGACTGAGTGAGAGCGTTCCGGATACTAACCAAGAAGCCCCCGGCCCAACCAGGGGCTTTTCGTTTTGGGCCACGCCTTTCGCCATGTCTCCGATGACCGTTCGTGTATCATTGCCCCGGACTAGAACAGAGAGACCACGAGCGAAAGATGGAAACACCAGAATCGAGATTAAAGGTCCTTGAAGCCGAGACCAGCGCCGCGAACGGATACTTCGCCTCGCTTTCTCACGAAGACCTCCAAAAGCCCAGCGCCTGCGTGGACTGGTCGGTTGCCGACGTTATGGGTCACCTGGCCGGGCAGGACCATGCATCACGGGTGAGGCGGGGCTTGCAGGGAGATTACTCTCCGCCAGATGGCGCCCCGGTAGTCACTGACTTCGACGAAGACCAGTTCGCCAAGAATATCTCAGAGAGAGCCCAGGCAACCCGGGAACAACAAGGCGAGGCGCTGGTGAGCTATCTGAACCAACGTCTCGTCGAGACGGTCGAAGTCTTCAACAGCGTAGGCCCCAATGACTGGGACATGTTGTGCTACTGGCCGCCTGGACCGATGGCGGTGCGCACCCTGCTAGACCAGCGAATCGCAGAGTTGACCATGCACACCTGGGACATCAGGTCGGTCCTGGACGATGAGTTTCATCTATCAGACGACGCTGTCCAGGTGTTGATCGATGGGGTCGACCGTGCCGCGAGGCGCGCCTTTCGACCCGACCCGTCCCTGTCGCAGCCGATCAGTCACCGCTTTGTCATTGAAGGTCCGGTTGCCGACAGGCGCGACGTCGTCATATCGGCTGACGGGGCGGTGGTTGGCCCGGCTGGGAGCGAAGAGCCGGACGTGACATTCCAGTGCGACGGCGAGACCTACGTGCTGGTCATGTACGGCAGGCTTAAGGTCATGGACGCGTTAGCCGAAGGCCGTCTTACCTTCGACGGCAACCCGGAATCAGCGGTGGGTTTCGGCCGGCGGTTCGTCGGTGGCTGACCGCCTGGGAGTCGCATTCAGTCGTTTCCCGGAGCGGGTATAGCCTGCGGAGCCTCGTCTACCGGCGTGACCCTGGGCAGCCAGTCGAGCCATCCCGGCAGGTACCAGTTCCACCGGCCCAGGAGCTTCATGCTGGCTGGCAGCAATATGACACGAATCACGGTGGCGTCGATGAACACGGCCACCGCCAAGCCCAAGCCGAACTGCTGCAGGCCCAGGATCCGGCTGGTGGCAAAGGCGGCGAACACCCCCACCATCACCGCCGCCGCGCTGGTGATCTGACCCGCGGTCAGTCGGATGCCCGTGGCCACCGCCAGTTCGTTCTGATCGTGCTTGTCATATTCTTCCTTGATGCGGTTGAGCAGCAGCATGTGGTAGTCCATGGACAGGCCGAAAAGGATGCCGAATAAGAACAGCGGCAGCCAAGTCTCGATGATGCCAGTCTCCTCGGAGCCAGGGATGCCGATGCCCCAACCCCACTGGAAGACCATCACCAGGACGCCGTAAACCGCCCCCACCGACAGAAGGTTCAGCACCAGAGCGTTAATGGGAATCACGATGGACCGGAACATCACCAACAGCAGCAGGAACGACAGCCCCAGAACAAAGGCGAAAACGTAGTATGCCGAGCTGAACATCCGGTCCCGGAAGTCGATCCCCTCCGCCGTGTCTCCGGCCACGAAGGTCTGGACGTTCAGGCCGGCAAAGGCCTCGGGTACGATCTGCTCCCGTAGTAGCCGGACGGCGTCTTCCGACTCGTCATCGTCAATGTTGCCCGCCAGCGGGACATTGATGCGGGTGACGGTCCCCGCCCGATCAGTGATCGTATCAAATGGCCCCAGGAACGCATCGTTATTTCCAACCGTCTCGATCAGAGCAGCCAAAGCTGCTTGAATCTCTGGAGCGTTGATGTCGGCGGCGTCCACGATCACCTTGGCTGGGGAGATCAAGCTGCTGGAGAAGTGGTCCTCCAGCAATTCCAACGCCCGCTTGCTTTCCAAAGCGTCGGGGAGGGCGTCGGCGCCGGCGTTGAATCCCAAGTTCATGGAGAAGAACGGAATCGTCAGTGCAACCAGCCCCGCCACCGTCAGGCTGGCCAGCGGTACCGGCCGGGCCAGCACCCACCCGGTGATGATCGACCAGATGCCGCCCTGGTCCGATTCCCGGCCAAGAATGGGTATCCGCAGCCGGTTCACGTTGTCTCCCAGTAATGAAAGTAGCCCAGGCAGCAGCGTCAAAGACGCGAGATGACAGCCACGAAGACCACGATGATCGCCCCCGCGGCCATGGAGATGAACGTGGTGTCCCTTGTGAGCATCAGTCCCGCCAGCGACAGGACAACGGTGATTCCGGCGTAGAAAACCGCCCTTCCGGTGGTGTTGGCAGCCACCGTGATGGCTTCGATCTTCTCCCGGCCCGCCGAGCGTTCCGTCCGGAAACGGCTGACGATGAACAGGGAGTAATCGATGCCGACGGCCAGCCCCATGAGCAGGATCATCTCGGCGTACAGCTCCACCAGGGGATAGACCTGGCTGACCAGGGCGGCGATGCCGATGGCGGTGAAGATGGAGCCGATGGCCATCACCAGCGGTATCACCGCCGCGACCCGCGCCCGGAACGCCAGGATTAGAATCACTAGGCCTATGACCATGGAATAGATTAGGATGCGGTTGAAGTCTTCCGTCAGGATCTCATCCAACTCGTCGTCCAGTAGACGGAAGCTGACGACCCCAATATCGAACCCGGCGGCCTGGTCCGAGGCCTGCCGGACCGTCTCGACGAACGGCCCGATATCGATCCGTCCAGCGGGGTCTTCGGGGTCCTGGAGTGTGACCGAGGCCAAAACGGCGTTCCCATCGTCGGCGAACATGCTTGCGTCTTGCGTGTCGTAATAGCTGACGGCAGCGATCATCTGGGGCAGGTCCCTGATTGTTCGCATGACCGATTCCACGGTCTCCATGAACAGAGGTCATTGGCGTCCAAGGAAGGGTTGCTGAATATGACACCCTCGCGTCTGGTGCGGCTGGCAGGCTCGGTGGCGGCGGGGTCGGGCGCGAACCGCTCGCTCAGCAGTGCGGAGCCTTTACCGGACTCTCCCACACCACCGTCGTCGTCCCTGATTTCCGTACCAACGGCGATGATAGAGAACACCGCCAGCCCGATCACGATGACCGTGCCAAGCAAGATGATTAAGCGGTGAACGGCGCTCCAACGGGCCAACCGCGCCGTGAATGAAAGTCCGGTGATTGCGCTGCTCATAAAGTGCTATGTCCTCCACCCGAATCCGTGTCTGTCGCAACGAATATCGTAACACCTGAGACTAATCGCATGTACGTGAGAACAGCGCTATCTCCTTCGTGTATCATTGGCAAAAACTCGGCACCGGAGAAAACATGCCCGCACTAGAATACCAAGTCGCTCTGGTAACCGGTGGCGGTTCCGGTATCGGACTCGGCATCGTCAAGCGGTTCGTGGCGGAAGGGGCCAGGGTTATGGTGCTGGAACGGGTGCCCGAGAGGGTGACGGAACTTGAGTCCGAGTTCGGCGGATCCGTTAAGGCGATCCAGGGCGACGTCACCCGGTTGGCGGACAACCAGCGGGCTGTGTCAGAAGCAGTCAGCGCCTTCGGCAAACTGGACATCTTCATCGCCAACGCCGGGGTCTTTGACCGCTTCCGGAGGTTGGACGAGATCGACGATGAGATACTGGAATCGGCCTTTGACGAACTCTTCGCCGTCAACGTGAAAGGCTGTTTCCTGGGCGCCAAAGCCGCCCTGCCCGAACTGATCAAAACTCAAGGTTCCATGACCTTCACCGCCTCTGGGGCTGGCCTGAACTCCTTGGGCGGCGGGACGATCTATACCGCCTCCAAGCACGCCGTGGTTGGTCTGGTGCGGCAGCTGGCCGTGGAGTCGGCGCCCCAGGTGCGGGTCAACGCCGTGGCCCCCGGCGGGGTGATGACCGACCTGCGAGGCTTGGAATCCATGGACCAGGCGGGCGAGTCCCAATTCAGCCAGCCGGGATTCGACCAGCGTCTGAGTAATAACAACCCAATGGAGATGGCCATGCAGCCCGAAGACCTGGCGGGCGCCTACGTGTATCTCTCATCCCGCACCGACGCCAGAGCGATCACCGGCACGATTCTCCAGGTGGACGCCGGTTCCAACCTCAGATGGATGCGGCGCTGACACCGTCATAACGCGGCACATAGCCCAACTTGACCCCCCAAGGACGGTGTGATATACACCCCGTAATCCCGGTCTACTAGACCGTCTTAAAGGTGCAAACCGGCCTGTACTATGAACCTCCAAGGAGGCGCGAAATGGTATTAGACGTTAAACAATTGGTGGACACCAAACGTGGCCTGATAAGCCCGAGAGTGTTCATAGAGCACGACATCTATGAACAAGAGCTGGAGCAGATCTTTGCCCGGTGCTGGCTCTTCCTCTGCCACGAGACCCAGATCCCCAAGCCAGGAGACTTTTTCACCACTTACATGGGTGAGGACCCGGTGCTGGTGGTGCGTGACCGGCAGGGCAAGATCAACGCTTTCTTGAACATCTGCTCCCACCGTGGCAACCGCCTCTGCCGCGCTGAGTCGGGCAACGCGGCCAACTTCACCTGCTCCTACCACGGCTGGGGCTACGGAAACGACGGCTCCCTCCAGGCCGTGCCGAACGCCAAAGACGCCTACTTCGGCGAGTTGGACCAGAGCAAATGGGGCCTAACTCCCGTGGCCCAACTGGACAGCTACAAGGGTCTAGTCTTCGCCACCTTCGATAAGAGCGCACCGTCCCTGAAAGAATATCTGGGTGAGATGACCTGGTATCTGGACACCTTTTTCGACCGCTGCGAAGGCGGTGTGGAGGTCATTGGAGGGGTCCATAAATGGGAGGCGCCCTGCAACTGGAAGCTCCCTGCGGAGAACTTCGGCGGCGACGCCTACCACGTCCCCTGGTCGCACATCTCGGCGGTGCGAACCAATTTCAGCGTCGGCGTCACCGCGCAGCCCACCGCCGGGGGCCGGATGGTCTCGCCGGGGAATGGGCACTGCTTGATTACCGTGGGGCCGGAAGACTCTCCCGACCCGCCGATGCCCGCCATCCAAAAATATGAGGCAGATATCCGGAAAGACGTAGCCAAGCGGCTGGGCCCGCGATACGGAGTGGTAAACCCGATCGTCGGTACGCTGTTCCCCAACTTCTCATTCCTACGGGGCAGTTCGCGTGCTTTCCGGGTCTGGCAACCCAAAGGGCCGGACAAGATCGAGATCTGGTCTTGGTGCTACGTGGATAAAACGGCCCCGCCGGAAGTCAAAGAAGAGCACCGGCTGGCCGCCATACGGGGCTTCGGCCCGTCGGGCACCTTCGAACAGGACGATATGGACAACTGGCAGCAATGCACCATTAGCGGCCGGGGGGTCGTCTCCCGGCGGCGTCAGTTGAACTACTCCATGGGTCTGGGCCACGACGGCTTCGATGATGAGATACAGGGCTGGGCCAGCGACGCTCTATACAGTGACAGCAACCACCGTCAGTTCTACGGGCGGTGGGCTGACATGATGGCGGCTGATACCTGGGCGAATCTTTAGGGGTTTACGTTGACATCGAGGGCAAATTCGCATGAGAGACGAAACGATCAGAGAAATCGAGCAATTCCTGTACCGGGAAGCCAGGCTGCTGGACAACCGGCAATTCCACGAGTGGCTGGAACTGTTGACCGACGATCTGCGTTACTGGATGCCCATCCGGTCCAACCGGTATCCCGTTAACAGTAAGGCCATAACGATCTTGGACGGGTCCCGGTACGAAGAATCCGAGGTCTCGTCAGAAAATGACCTGGCATTGATGGATGAGGACAAAGACTCTCTGACCCGCCGGATCGACCGGCTGGACACCGGCATGGCCTGGGCCGAGGACCCGCCTTCCCGCACCCGCCACATCATCACCAACATCGAGGTGGAAGCCGGCGACTCCCAAGACGAACTGAAGGTGTATTCCAACTTCTTCATGTACCGCACCCGCGCCGAGACCGAGCAGGACTTCTACATCGGCAGCCGGGAGGATGTGCTGAGGCGCGTCAACGGCCAGTTGCGCGTAGCATCAAGGAAGATCGTTCTGGACCAGACCGTTCTCCTGGCCAAGAACTTGAGCAACTTCTTCTAGTTCGGACAAGTTCCAATCTGCGAAAGCCCACCTTGCCTGTCACCCCGGCCCTTCCGAAAAAGGAGAGGGGTCTCATTGCTTTGGTGGAACAGGGCTTGACCAAAGCAATGAGATTCCTCGTCGGCCTCCGGCACTCCTCGGAATGACAATTGCTGGGCGAGATTCTGCGGCTGGGGTATCAGGGCCGAATATTCGCCGCCTCGATCGCCGCCCCCAACTCCTCGGCGCCGATGGGCCCCGAGTGCATACTCCTCCCGATCTGGATCGACGGCGTTCGGGTAACCCCGGCCTTCAATGCTTCCTCGTGCCGGGCCAACACCAGCTTGTTGTATCGGCCGGACTCCAGCTCAGCCCACATCTCACGCCAGTCCAGCCCCGTGGCCACCGCTAGTCGGCGGATAGTGTAGAGGTTACCCAGGTCGGTGCCCGATTCCCAATACTCTTTGGACGCCGCCCAATAGAACTGGCGGTCCAGACCGCGCTCCTTGGCGTAGGCCGTCGCCGCATGGACGGCCAGAGTGCTGACGGAGCGATTGGACGCCGGTTCGGTCCCGATTCCGTGGCCGGGTTTGTAGAGGGGTCGCCGCCGGGATCCATCCTCTACATCCTCGGGACCGCTTGGGTACTCGCCGACTTCAAGAGAAACGGCCCGTACCAGAAACGGCCTGCGGTCTATCTCAAATCCTATAGATGACGCCAGCTCCTCAAGTTGTTTCAGGCCGTGGTAGGAGTGGGGACAGGCGTAATCGAACCAAACGGTGACCACGGCAGGAGCCATGTCAGCGGACTCAGCTCTGGCTCAGGTCTTTGGCTTGTTTGAGGACCTTCACCAGAGCGTCCATGGACAGCACTCCGGTGTTGGTGTTGCGCGGACTGGGGTGGTAGGAGGCGACCATCATGGGCAGCGAAGGTCCGAAACGGTAGACCTCACCGTGGATGAATTTTCCCCGCACCTTTTCTGACCCCATATCGCTCAACGTTTGCAGGGCGGCCCGGAATGCGATGTGGCCCAGGGCCAGGATGACCTTTAGGTTTGGCAGGATTCGGAGCTCCCGGACCAGATAGGGCAGGCAGGCGCGCTGTTCCTCGGTGGTGGGTTTGTCGCCTGGAGGGACGCACCGCACGGCCGCGCAGACGTAGGCCCCGGTGAGGGCCAGCCCATCGTCACGGTGCTCCGAGGTGGGTTGGTTGGCCAGCCCGGCCTGGTGCATGGCGGCGGTCAAGAAAGAGGCAGAAGGGTCTCCGGTGAACACCCTTCCGGTGCGGTTGCCGCCGTGGGCCGCCGGCGCCAGACCCAGCAATACCAGGGACGCGTCCGGGTCTCCGAAGCTGGGGACCGGCTTGGCCCAGTAGTCCCAGTCCCGGTATGACGCCCGTTTCTCGCCGCCGATCTTCTCCCGCCAGTCCACCAAACGGGTGCACATCCGGCAGGCCACGATCTCATCTGTGAGGGCCGCCAACTGCTTTATATGACTATCTGCCACGCCTATCTCCTGGGATATCTTGGGCTGGAGGCGCCAGGTCCGATGCTATACTCCGGCCCATGACCGCCGCTTCCCTGATCCTGGTGCTGCTAGCCGCGGTGGCCCACGCCTCTTGGAACCTGCTGCTGAAGCGGGCCGCCGACCCCGAAGTATTTGCCTGGTGCTTGTTGGTTGTGGCGACCGTTCTGCTGGCGCCGTTGGGGGTGGCGCTGCTTTTTTTCAACTCGGTGGATTTTACCGCTCTTTGGTTCATCCTGGCTACTATCGCGCTTCACGTCTTGTACTTCAACCTGCTGGCCAGGGGCTACGCTCAAGGAGACCTTTCCCTGGTCTATCCGGTGGCCCGGGGCATGGGACCGATGCTGGTGCCGGTGCTGGCGGTGGTCTTCTTGAACGAGACGATCGAGCCCCTAGCCATCGCTGGGATCGCAGCCATCATCGGCGGGATATACACAATCTCATGGTGGGGCAATTTTCATCAAGTGCTAAGAAGCCCACTGTTGTTCCTCAGATCAGCCGGAATGCGTTACGCAGTGCTCACCGGACTGACAATAGCCGCCTATTCCATCGTCGATAAAGAGGGAGTCGGCCATGTTCAGCCGCTACTGTACATGTATTTTTTGAGTATCGGAACGGCCGCGATGTTGGCGCCCTACATACTGCTCCACAAAGGAGTTGATTCGGTGCGGACAGAATGGCGGGCCAATGCCGTGCCCATCACCATCGCTGGGCTGCTGACCTTCGCTGCCTACGGACTGGTGCTGACCGCCTTCTCGCTATCGCGGGTGAGTTACGTGGCTCCGGCCCGGGAGGTGGGTATCGTAATCAGTGTGATGCTGGGCGTCTTCCTGCTCAAGGAGCCATTCGGCCGTGGGAGGCTACTTGGGTCCGGTTTCATCGTTGCCGGGTTGGCGCTGATCGCTTTTTCGCCGTGACGTACGCACTCGGCGCATGCCTATCTCCCGCCAAATTCCTGGCGAAGGCGCTCCCCCAGCGGCTCCCAGCCGTCTCCGGTTAGCAGTTCTCCATACTCCCGGTGAAGCCCCTGCTCCCAGCACTTGGCGAAGATGTATTCCCGGTAGAACAGGTCGTCTTTGGGAAACGACTTCCTAGCGGACTGCAGCCGGCTGGCCGTGGGACCGGGAGCGCGGTTCAAAAGATAGCCCAAACCCTGTCCCATCAGCGTGGGGACCAGGTAGAAATTCCGGTATTGATAGGACTCGGAGATCAGGCCCCAGTGGTCCAACAGGTCGGCGGCCACCGTCAGGTCGTCCATCGCCCTGGTCACCAACTCATTCAGCACCTCTTTGGATCGGTTGGACGGCTTGCCGTCTTCAGCCAAGTCTCTTCGGTAAACGTCCAGCAATTTTGCTAGCAGGAGCAAGCCCTGTCCCCGGTAATACCGGGGCAGCGGGTGGCCGGGGGACGCTTCCGCGGCGGCGGTATATAGGTCCCACGCCCCTACCGGGTCGCCAAGGTACAGATGGCCGTCGGCCTCCTGGCACATGGACCTGACGTACCCACAGCCCAACTCATCTCGGCTGATCTTGACGCCCTCTTGGGCATACCTTAAGGCGCTGGGCCAATCTCCCAAGGAGAAGGAGCAGTTGGCGGCCAAACGGTAGAGATAGCCATTCTTCTTGCCGCCGTCTGTTCGCAGGGCTCGGCGGATACAACGAAGGGCGGCGTCCCAGTCCCCATGCTCGTTGGCCAAGGTGCTGCTCTGCGCCACATCGTCCACCACCGTGGAAACGTCAAAGGCCCACTGCTCCACATCGGTCGCCAGCATGGACAGTTCACCTTTCTCCGCCGCCTCCCAGATCCGCAGGGCCGGCACGTCCAACACCCAAACGACCAGTTCACCGGCGAGTTGGTGGGCGTGATCCGGTTGATGGTGGACGGAAAGGCGGAGTGGATCCGGTCCAAGGGGGTACAGCTCCAGTGGTCGCGCCGCATCCCCGGCATAACCGCCGGATGCGCCTTCCTGACAGCGGTGCTCTGGCTCGATGTTTGGCCGGCGGTGGCGATAGCGGTGTCCCTCACCGGAGTGATCGCCTTCCTTAGGCTCGGGTTAGGACACCAGCTTGACGGGGTCACCAGCGAAGGCCGGTCCCAGGTCTGGGCTGAGATAACCTTTCCGGCCGCGGGCGCGCTGAGCTTGGTTGTGGGGTGGGCGCTACTGGGCGACAAGTGGCTGGCCTTCACGCCCATCGCCTTCATGGCCTGGGGAGACGGGGCCGGCGGGCTGCTGCGGGACATCATGAACTGGCGCAGGCGGCCCGCGGCAAGATGACCCTCGGCAGCGATGCTGGGGGCCTGTTTAGTTTCGGCGATGTTCTTTCAACCCTACTGGATCGCGGCTGCGGCTGCGGCTGTGGCCGCCGGTACCGAATACTACAGCCCCCGTATTCCCTTCGTCCGGGACGAAAACCTGTCGGTGGCGGCGGCGTCGCTGGCGGTGATGGCGGGCCTGACCTTCGCCGCCGGGTGACGGTCCCGTCAGATCGACCGGGATCTGCGCTGCCTCCCCCCTGACATAATGTATAATACCCGGAGCCTAAAAGAGGCCAGTATCAGACGTGGGTATAGAGGGAGCCGATGATTAATCAGGAACGCTTGGTCAACGCATTCTGTGAGCTTGTGAAGATCGACAGCCCGTCGGACGAAGAAGAAGACGTGGCCCGGCACCTCACCGAGCGCCTGGAATCCCTGGGCTTCAGCGTCGCCAGGGACGCCCACGGCAACCTCATCGCCTCCGAGGACGGCGCCAACCCGCTGATGCTCTCGGCCCACATGGACACCGTGGAGCCGGGACGGAGCATCAAGCCCCAGGTCGACGGCGACATCATCCGCTCCGACGGCACGACCATCCTGGGCGGCGATTGCAAGGCCGGAGTGGCCGCCATCATGGAGGCGTTGGAGTCGGCCAAGGAAGACGACTCTCCCCGCCGTCCGGTACAGGTGGTCTTCACCCGGGGTGAGGAGATCGGCCTGATCGGCGCGGCCAACCTGGACTACTCGATGATCCACTGCAAAGAGGCGGTGGTCTTCGACGGCAACGGCCCGGTGAACACCATCACCGGCTCCAGCCCCACCTACATGGCATTCGACATCACCGTGACGGGCCGAGGGGCCCACGCCGGCGTCGAACCCGAGAAGGGCATCTCGGCCATCCGCATCGCCAGTGAGATCATCGGCGACCTGCCCAACGGACGGCTGGATGAGGAATCCACCTTTAATGTGGGCCTGATCTCCGGCGGCACCGTCCGCAACGCCGTGCCGGTGGAAGTGACATTTGGCGGTGAGTTCCGCAGCCGGAACACCGAGACCGTGGACCTGCTGGGTTTGCAGGTGACCGAGGCGCTGAATAAGGCCAGGGCCAAGTACACGGAAGCCATCATCAAAGAAGAGATGGAGATGCTCTTCCAGATGTACACCCTGGACCCAAACGAGCCGGTGGTGCGCATGGTCACCGACATGCTGAAAGATATGAAGCTGGTCCCGGACATCAAGCCTTCGGGCGGCGGCACCGACGCCAACCAGATGCGGCTGAACGGCATCGACTGCATCGTCGTCGGGATGGCCACCAACGAGATGCACACCGTGGACGAGTACGTGGTGGTACCGGACTTGATGGCCACCGCCCACCTCTGCCAAAACTTGATGAACCCCAACCAATAGGCCCATAGGTATTCGCATGGCCGTAGGCGGCACGGCATTGCCGTGCCCCTACCTACGTAGGAGGAGACACCATGAATGGAGCAGAACTTAAAGCAACTTTGAAGTCGGGTGGGCGGGTGTTTGGCACCATGATCTCCATCGCCCGTAACCCCAAGTGGATACCGATACTGGACAGCGTGGGTCTGGACTACGTCGTGATTGACACCGAGCACAACTACCGCAGCCGCGGCGAGCTGGGCGACTTCCTGCTTATGATGAACACCAGCGGAGTGGTCCCCATCGTCCGAATCCCCATCCCCGACTCCCACTACGTGACCATGGCAATGGACGCCGGCGCCCAGGGAGTTCTGGCGCCCTACTGCGAGACCGTGGACCAGGTCCGGGAGGTCGTGGCCGCGGCCAAGTGGCGTCCCCTCAAGGGCGAGGCCGTCGAACGGGTAGTGGCAACGGGAGAACACATCAGCGACGCTACCAAGGCCTACCTCGAAGGCCGCAACAAGAACAGCATCGCCATCATCGGCATCGAGAGCCAGGCGGCGGTGGACAACCTGGATGCGATGCTGGAAGTGCCCGGCATCGACGGCATATTCGTCGGCCCCAACGACATGAGCATCTCCCTGGGCATCCCCGACCAGTACGACCAAGAAGTCTACCAGGCCACAGTCAAGAAGGTCATCGACATGTCCGAGGCCAAGGGCATCGCAACTCTGGTCCACCAGCAGACCCCCGATCTGTCCACCTACTGGATCTCCCAGGGCGCCCGCTTCATCCTCCACGGCACCGACCGCCGCGCCCTGACCGAGGGCTTCAAGGCAGACTTCGGGGCCCTGCGGGACTTCGCAAAGAATAATTAGGCCGCCCCGTCGTCTTGGCGAAATCCGGAATCCACGTATGCTACCTAGCCCAACACCGTCATTCCTGCGAAGGCAGAAATCCAGGAATCCTTAGCGGGATGATCATGGGTGGGCCCCGCCAAACTGGATTCTGGCCTTCACCAGAATGACAGAGGTGGCTGCGATCTCAACTACCAACGCCCGTAGGTGCGGGTTTTCAACCCGCATTTGCCTGTCGGAAGCACGACCAATGTCCGGAATCAGGTCGAATCATTTGGCGCTCGAGTTCACGCCGAGCGTTCCCGCACCCAGCGGTGCAGCCAGATGATTGCGGCCAGTGCCAGCGCTCCGCCCATATAGCCACCGACAACGTCACTGGGCCAATGTTCACCGGCCAACAGCCTGAACAGGCCCAACAGCACGATCGCTACCCCCAGCGCCACCTGGATCCCGATGCGCAGTCTTCGTGGCGCAACGAATTCGCCCACCAGATATATCAAGAATCCCAGCACCAGAATCGATACGGTGCCGGTGCCGCTTGGGAAGCTGTTGGTCATCCCTTCCAATGAGCCTTCGGGCCGGAGCCGCTTTACGAAGAGCTTGGGGAATGAGACCGTAAACACCAAAGTAGGGAGGAGTAGCAGAAACACCGCCGCCTCCAATCTCTTCCGCAGCAACCAGAGCGCAGCGGAAACTGCCAGAACGAAACCCAGGCTGATAGCGCGCGTCGTGTCAAACCGGGCAAAGAACTGCTGCCAGGTTTTATCGTCGACCCGCAGTGCGGACAGGATTTTCGTGTCACCCCAGAACAGGTCATTGTTGTGGATCGCAGCCATGGTAAATAGCGTCACCGTCAGGGCTGCGAAGATCGTCATTCCGAGTTTGGCCTTCATCGGCGGGTATGGTACCACGGAAATCTGCAGTGGCCCTACGCGTTTCAGGCCAATTTAGCGACCTATGTGTTCCTCGCAAGAATCCTGAGTACAACTCCGTCATTCCTGCGAAGGCAGGAATCCAGGAATCGCTTACGGGATGATGATTGGCTATCCCTAAGTTCACAAACGAAGTGCAACACCAGGGTAGGGTGTTGTCATGGGAAACCGATATTCGCAGATCTCCATTGAGGGGCGGTGTGAGGTCCCCCGGCTTTAGACCGCGGCGGCTGCGATCGCCACTAACAACGCCCGTAGGCGCGGGTTTCTAACCCGCCCTGCCTCGTCGGAAACGGTCTATGGCCTGAGTTCGGCCCAACCGTCAGGAACCCACTGCGCGATGACGTTCTCTTGCGGAGACCGCTCGGACGGCCAACCAAGGTGAACCAGCGGATTCCCCTTCCGCGGAAGGGCCGGAAAGACCAATGGGGCGGCCCTATTCCCCATGCTCCCTGATAAACTCCAGCACCAGCCGGTTCCAGACGTCCGGCTGCTCGTGGAAGGCGGCGTGGCCGGCTTCGGGGACCACCTCGAACTGGCAGCCGGGTATCTGGTCGGCCACCAGTTTCATCATCGCTGGGGGCGAGAGCAGGTCCGCCCCGCCCGTTAGCATCAGCACCGGCGTTTCCATGTTGGCCAAGCGGGCGTAGGTCAAAGGGCTGCGGGGCGATTGGGCCATCTCCGGGCTGATCTCATGGCGGCTGGATTCCTCGATCTCCAGCCACTTCGCTACCCCTTCCGGGTTGACGGCCCGGTAGGACGGCCCCACCTCACGCAGCACGATGGGCAGCTCCGAGACCTCTGGTGGCCGCAGACGGTTCTGTACGTCCAGATAAGACTGGTCCGTAACCCCGGTAAAACTGCTGGAGACGGTCAGACTGATCACCCGGTCAGGGTATTCCACGGTGTAGTCTAGTCCGATGATTCCGCCCAGGGCGGTGCACACCAGATGGAACCGGTTGAGACCAAGCACTTGAGCCAGCGCTTCCAGGTCGTCGGCGGCGGAGCCCGCGGGACTTATCGACTCCGAGCGGCCCCAGTTCTTCCGGTCGTAAGCGACGCAACGGTATCCCGCCTCAATGAACGCCGGCTCTTGGAGTCCCCAGCTATCGCTGGTGCCCGACGCAGCGTGGAGAAACATCACCGGCGCCCCGTGCCGTCCGGTTTCCTTGAACCACAGCCGCGCGCCGGGTATATCTGCGTAAGGCATCTCGCTTTCCTCCGGTTAGGCCATAATCTGGTAACTTGTAACGAGTAATCTACCAGAATCAGGAGCCTTAGAAGAGTGGCCCAAGACAACATCATCCAAGTGGAAAACTTGGTCAAGATCTATCCGGGGGATGTGAAGGCGCTCTCGGGCATCGACTTCAACGTTGGCCGGGGCGAGTTCTTCGGCTTTCTGGGGCCCAACGGCGCCGGGAAAAGCACGACCATCAAGATACTCAGTACCCTGCTGAAGAAGACGTCGGGCCGGGTGAGCGTGGCCGGGTTTGATCTGGAGGAGTCCTCATCTTCGATGAAAGTGCGGCGGACCATCGGGTTCGCCATGCAGGAAGTGGGGCTGGATGACCTATCCTCGGGAAGGGATTTCTTGGTGATGCAGGGCTTGCTCTACAAGCTGGGCCGCCGCGAAGCGTCAAAAAGGGCTGAGGAACTGCTGGAGCTGGTGGGCCTGACCGACGTTGCCGGCCGGAAGGTGGGCACCTACTCGGGAGGCATGCGCCGGCGCATCGACTTGGCCGGAGCCCTGGTGCACCGTCCGGAGGTCCTCTTCTTGGACGAGCCGACCACCGGGCTCGATCCCCAGAGCCGGTTGGCCATCTGGGACCACCTGAACGAACTACACAGCCAGGGGACGACCATCCTGTTGACCACCCAGATGATGGATGAAGCCGACCAGCTCTGCCAGCGCTTGGCTATCATCGACAACGGCCTGATCGTCGCTGAGGGATCGCCCGAAACCCTCAAGGACGAGATGGGCGACGACGTGGTGCGCATCTCCCTAGGCTCTCCCAGCGATGGAATCCACGAAAAGGCTCAGTCGCTTGTGAACGCTCAGAGCTATGTCACGGGCAGCGCCGTGAATGAAGAGGGTCTGGTGATAGATGTTCGAGACGGCGACGCTTCGGCGCCGGCCCTGCTAAAACTTCTCATCGAGAACGAGATAGAGGTCGCCCGGTGGGCCGTCTCACGGCCCACCCTGGACGATGTCTTTTTAAAACATACTGGGCGCACCATCCGGGCGGACAGCGCCGACGGGGACGCGTATGACCAGACATTCCGCCAATCGATGGGCGTGGGGAGGCAGAGGTGATGGGCGGTATTATCAGCGAGACCTTTTTCATCTATCGGAGAAATCTCAAGACTTGGATCGGGGTGCCGGCCAACGTCATCGCGCCGCTCTTTATCTCCGCGTTGCTGTTCATCCTCTTTGGGTCCATGTTCGAGCGCACCATCAGCCTGGGTGGGTTCGGCACCGAGGACTACAAGGCGTTCTTGGTGGCCTGGATCATCGTGCAGGTCGTGGTCTTCAGCGGCACCGACTCGGGGTTCGCTCTTTTGATGGACATAATGTCGGGCTACTTCGACAAGCTGCTATTGGCGCCAATCAACCGATTCTCGATCTTATTCGGCACGCTGATGGTCTCGGGTACTCGGGCGCTGCTGCAGTCGCTGGTCATAGTAGGACTCGCCCTGGCCGTGGGGGTCAGATTCGAGACCGGGGTGCTGGGGATATTGGCCATGCTGGCCCTGGCGGTGGTCTTCGGGCTGGTCTGGTCCTGCATGGGGATCATGATTGCCCTCAAGACCCGCAACGCCCAGGTGACCCAGACCGCCGGGCTCTTGTTCTTCCCCTTCATCTTCCTCACCACCGCCTTCATGCCCGAAGACCAGCTCTCCGGCTGGTTCAAAGTGGCCGTTAAGATCAACCCCGTCACCTACGTCATGGAAGCCATGCGTGTCATGACCCTGGACGGCTGGGACTGGCCGACTATTCTGACAGGCGTGTGGGTGGCGGGGGTGATGCTGGCGGTGCTGTTGGCGGCGACTACGTGGATGTACCGGCGGCAGACGGCGTAGGGGGCCAATCCCAGTCTTCCTGGCCGCGTTTCATCTGGCCTCGAGCTATAATCCCCGGATGACAAGGCACGGTACGCCGCTTATATAGATCGAGTAGTCCGGAAAGTAGCCTCGAATTTTACCTGCACCTTAATCGATATCGGTAGGCGTGATTTGAGATTTAGTAAAAATCTCACCAGGTTCGAAGCCGAAATCATGTGACATCAAAGGATAGAGAAGCTTTTGCTCCACGTCGCTTTCGTTTCCAAGATCGGAGAGCGAGCATTCAATCATATTCTTCACGTCACAGTGTTCGAATGTCTGGATTACGTTTAGTTGGGATTAACTAAATTTAATTATACAGGGTAGCCAGAATACTTATGATTTACGCCGGAGCAAACTATAACAGCCACAGTCGCAATGCGTAGGATCACTCAGCCTCTGCCCCACCCCCCTCCCACCGCGCCCGCAGCGTCTCCACATACACCCGCTCGTAGTCCCCAAGATGGCCGTTGGCGTCGTCGTCCGCCAACCGCTCTGCCCACAGGTATTCCACGTCCCCCCAGACTATGGGATAGGGTGGCGCGTCGAAGAAGGCGCTGACGGCCGCCATGGGGTCGGCGCCGTCGGAGTAGCCCATGAACTGGAAGTTGTCGTAGGTGTTTCCTGTTTCGGAGACGAAACGGCCTTTCATGGCGGCCAGGACTAGGTAGGAGGGCATCGTTAGTCCCGATTCCATCGAGGCCTTCGGCTGTCGGCCCGTCCCGATAGAATCGGGAACCTTTGGCGGGTCACTGAAGGCTGATGGTTTCGTCCTCCTTTTTCTAGGTTGGGCCGGGTGGGCGGTTTTTACGACGCTTCACTGGGGTTAACCCAGTGCAGCGAGGGGTCTGTGACGGCGGGGTTTGGCAGATTCTTCGTCGGCCTACGGCACTCCTCAGAATGACAGAACTTGGGCGAGCTAGCAGTAAACTGAGGCTTCTACCCCCGCTTCAGGATGTGCACGGTCGTTACGTCTCCGGCGCCGGAGCATTGGGCTATGCCTACCCGGGCGTTGACTACCTGGCGGGGGCCGGCCTCGCCGCGGAGTTGGGTGACTGTTTCGTGGATCATGCGGATGCCCGAGGCGCCGAAGGGATGGCCCATGGCCAGCAGTCCGCCGTCGGTGTTCACCGGGATATCGCCGGTCAGGGCCGTGCGTCCCTCGACCGTCCCCTGCCAGGCCTCGCCGAAGGGGAACAGGTGCAGCGCCTCGATCTGCTGCAACTCGCCGATGGTCGCCGCGTCGTGGACCTGCGCCAGGTCAACGTCCTCGGGGCCCAGGCCGCTCATCTCGTAGGCCTGGAGGGCCGCCGGCTCGGTGCGGTAGGGACTGAACGCCGAGTGGTCTGCGCCCCGTCCGTTGTAATCGCCAGAGGTCAACACTGCAGCGGCGATGGTAACTGCTCGGCTCTCGTCGATGCCGTACCTGGCCAGGTCTTCCCGGGCGCAGAGCACCGCCGCCGCGCCGCCCTCGCTGGTGGGGCAGCATTGGTACAGGGTCAGCGGGTCGGCGATCATCCGCGAGTTCAGCACCTCTTCGACGGTATAGGTGTCCTTGCGGTGGGCGAAGGGGTTCATGACGGCGTTCTGCCGGGCCTTCACCGTCACCTGGGCCAGGGCAGTGGCCGGAGCGTCGGTCTCCTCCATGTAGCGCTTGCCCCGCAACGCGTACCCGGCCATCATGTGGTCGCCGCCGATGTACCGCTCCGGGCTGTCCTCAGGGGTCACCGTCACCGGGCCGCGCGGCACCTTTTCTGCTCCAAAAGCAAGGGCCAGGTCATAGAGTCCGGTGGTGATGCCCCAATAGGCCTGCCAGAAGGCCGTGGAGCCGCTGGAGCAGGCGTTCTCGACGTTGACGATGGGGACGCCGGTCAGGCCCAGCTTCGACAGCGTGGTCTCGCCCACCGACATGCCCTGGTAGTAGACGTGGCCGAAGTAGGCGATGGCGATGTCCTTCCACTTGACCCCCGCGTCCTTCAGTGCGGGGAGTACCGCCCCGATTGCCAGGTCGCCCAGGTCCTCGTCGGGGAATCGGCCGAAGGGGTGCAGGCCAACGCCCACCACCATTACTTCACGGCCGGGTTTTATCTTATTCATGGTTAGACTCCAAGTCTTTTGGATCGGCCAAGGCTAGTTTCCGGATCGCATGGGCGCCACCACAATGTCACCCTGAGTGTAGCGAAGGGTCTGCCAAGGTCATGATTGGAAGATTCTTTCCCGATAGATCGGGGCTTCACTCCTCAGAATTACAGTTTTGGAGAATGCCTTGTCGTATCGATTTCGCTGCTCGGTTTTGTGATCACGCCGGACGCCACTTATAGACGGCCTTGTCCGGTCCGCCGTTCTCGGCCGGGACTGCTTGGAGCGTCATCTCCACCGCCATGCCGATCTTCAGGTCGTCGTGTTCGCAGTCGATGACCTCCGCTAGCACCTGGGGCCCCTGGGGCAACTCCACCTGGCCCAACACATAGGGCACGTCGCCCGGCCAACCGGCGGGCGGGATCCTGACGATGGTGTAACTGAACAATATGCCCTTAGTACCCAACTCCACGGCTTCAAGGTCGGTGGACGTGCACTGCTGGCAGAAGATGGCGGGGCCGAACACAGTCGTCTCGCACTCGTTGCACCGGAACCCGATGAGGGTGCCCGCGAGGGGTCCGTCAGGCGCAGCATCGTTGGTGAGTTTAAGCCGGTTGGGGTCTACTGAAACCGGCGTTGCCGGCGGCTCTGTATCTGGCATATCGGGCATTATACAGGCCCATTGACCACCCATGCGCCAAGTGTTAGCTTGGCGGTGCAACCGCGTTTCCATAAAGGGCTTGAGACTGTCAGATGACTAGCTCAGGTCGTCGATCTACACAGATATCATTGGGGTTCCCAGTAGATGCCAACCGACACACAAAAACCTTGGGAAAAATCCCTGGGCCAGTTCCTGGAACAGGTGGTAGCCCGCAACCCGGACAAGACTTTTATCGAGATCGGCGGCCTGAGCCGCACCTATCAAGAGTTCTACGACAGTGTGCGAAAGGCGGCCGCCATGTTCTCCGGTCTTGGTATCCAGAAGGGCGACCGAGTCTGCCTGTTCATGCCCAACTGCATCGAATACGTCTACTCATGGTTCGGCCTGTCGCTCATCGGCGCCATCGCCGTCCCGGTGAACACCGCCTACAAGCGCGACGAGATGGCCTACATCCTGAACAACTCCGGGGCCAAGGGCCTGGTCAGCGACCCCTCACTGGCCGACGTCGCCGGGGCCGCCGCGGACTTGGCGTCCAGCGTAGAGATCAGGCTGCTTAGGGGCGCCGACGGGGCGGTTCCCGATGGCTGGACCGACTTCGGTGCTACGCACGCTAATTCTGAGCCCCTAGCGTCCCTTCCGGAGATATCGCCCCACGATATCTCCATGCTGGTCTACACCTCGGGCACCACCGGTAATCCCAAGGGGGTCCAGGTGACACACCTGATGTACGTGGCCGCCGGACAGGGGTTCGCCCACTGGACCGAGGCCACGCCCGACGACCGGTTCTTCACCTGCCTGCCTTACTACCACGCCAACATCCAGTACTACTCGACCATGGGGGCACTGGCTGCCGGAAGCACCTTGGTGGTCACCGACCGCTTCAGCGCGTCCCGGTTCTGGGGGCAGGTGCGGGAGGCCAAGGCCACCATCGTGAACTTCATCGGCATGATGATGCCGGTCCTGGCCAAGAACGAGCCATCGCCCGGCGACAAAGACAACACTGTCCGGCTGTTCTACGGCTCGCCGTCCTTTCCGCCCGAGTTTCTGGCCGACTTCCAAGACCGTTTCGACACCGACATAATCGTCGGCTTCGGCATGACCGAGACCTGCTACGGGACCATCGAGAAGATAGGGGTAGAAAGACGCGCCGGGTCGTCTGGAGAGCCGCGGCAACACCCACAAGGTGGGTTCGAGAACCAGGTTCGTATCGCCGACGCGGTGACCGGGGTGCATGTGGGCGTGGATACCGTGGGCGAGATAACCATTCACAACCCGGCCATCATGCCCGGCTATTGGCGCAACGACGAGCAGAACACCGAGACCCTGCGGGACGGCTGGCTCTACACCGGCGACCTGGGCTGGGTCGATTCGGATGGGTTCCTGTACTTCGTGGACCGCAAGAAAGACATCATCCGCCGCCGGGGGGAGAACATCTCGTCTCAAGAGGTGGAGAACGTCGTCAAACGTCACCCCAAGGTGCTCGACTGCGCGGTGCTGGCGGTGCCCTCGGAATTGGGCGAAGACGAGGTCAAGGCCTACGTCACACCTCGGGAGGGCGCCACCCCTGACCCCGAAGAACTGGTCTACTGGTGCGCCGAGAACCTGGCTTACTTCAAGGTCCCCCGCTACTGGGAGATCAGAGACGAACTGCCCCGCACGCCCAGCCTGCGAGTGAGAAAAGACGTTCTCCGTCAAGAACGTGAGGATCTGATAGAAGGCTGTTTCGACATGGAAGCAGCCGGGATAAAATTACGCTGAACGAGCGGTCAGCAGTCAGCGATCAGCTTTCAGGGCTGACTGCTGACTGCTGAAAGCCAACGACTAGGAGCAACCATGCCTGAACAACGCTATTGGCTCTTTAAGTCCGAGCCCAACGCCTATTCCTTTGACGACCTTATGAACGAGCCCGACGGCTGGGCCGAGTGGGACGGCGTCCGCAACTACCAGGCGCGAAACTCCATGCGCGACGACATGAAAGTGGGCGATGGCATCCTCTTCTACCACAGCAACGCCCAGCCCCTATCCGTCGTGGGCGTCGCCATAGTCGTGCGGGAAGGGTACGACGACTTCCATGGCCTTGACCCCGACGACCAGCACTACGACCCCAAGGCCACGGCGGAAAACCCCATCTGGTCCATGGTGGACATCAAGGGAGAACGCGCCCTGCCCCACCCCGTCACGATGGACGAACTCAAGGCCAACCCCAAATTGAAGGACATGCTCCTCATCAGAAAGGGAATGCGCCTATCCATCCAACCCGTAACCAAAGAAGAATTCGACGAAGTGCTTCTGATGGGCGGCGCTTAACCGTTCGTTGTGGGTGCACAACACCGCTCGTCCTGAGCCCGTCGAAGGATGTGCATAAGTCATAAACTTGTTCAGAGAACTTCGGCTTATCCGAGAGGTGGTTCGACAAGCTCACCATGAGCGAATGAGGGGAACCAACAAACAAAAAAACGGGAGCCCAACTTCCCGAGAGGATAACAAACAACATGAGCATCTATTGGAGAAACGTTAAACGCGGACAGAACCTGATGATGGACGATACGGCTGGCCTCGAAGAAGTCATTGGCGGATACCGGGAAAACAAAAGCGGCATCAGCGCCTACGCCAGGACCATGGGGTACGAGCCGGAGCGCTCACAGAAGGGGTTCGACACCGTTGAGGACGCCAGAGCGTTCGTGGAATCCTTCGCCCCTTGGGACCTATTCGGCCCGCGCGACGCTACCGTGGAACCCGATGCCAGACCCATGGTGGAATAAGCTTTGGCTGATTCTGACGCCGCCAAAGGAGCATCAATGACACGCGTCCCACCCAACCTGGAAACGAAACTCTCTGCCGAGATGCAGACCAAGTTTGACGCAGCCACAAAGCCTGCGTCGGGCATGCCGGCCACCTTCCAGGCCCTGTTCGCCAACCCTGAAGTGGGGTCCGGACTGGCCGGTCTCCACGAAGTTTTGGGGCGGACCGGCCTGGAACCTTGGGTAACGCTCACCGTAGCCCTGACCGTCGCCCACGAACGGGAGAGCCAAGCCCTTTGGGATTCGACTGTTCCGTTGGCGCGGGAAGCCGGTGTCAGCGATGCGGTCATCGATGGGATAGCCGCCGGGACCGGACCCCGCGGGCTGCTGCCTAAAGAGGGCATCTGGGTCCACTTCGCGCAGGAGGTCCTCCGGGACAAGATGCGCGATTCCACCTGGCAAGCCACGACCCACCTGGTGGGAGACGATGGCGCCGTCGCCCTGTCGTTCACGGCCTGCTATTACGATATGATGGCGCGCCTAAACCGCACATTTGAGCTGGATAGCGCCTAAAAAATCAACGGAGGCCAACATGCCGGACTACAAATACGAGACACTTTTGGTGGAACAAGATGAGTCGGTCTTGACCATCACCTTGAACCGCCCCGAGCGGCTTAACGCCGTGGACCGCGTGATGCACCGGGAACTGGAAGAGGTGTTCGGCGAGGTGGCCTTTGACGGCAGCGTGAGCGCCATAGTGGTGACCGGCGCCGGACGCGGGTTCTGCTCCGGCGGCGACGTACGCTCCATGGATGAACGCGGCGCGGCAAATGTGCTCGAGCAACGTCCCATGGGGGCGATCTCCCAGAGCGGCCGCCGGATCTTACATAATATGCTGTGGGTGGAGCAGCCCATCATCTGCGCCCTGAACGGCGTGGCGGCCGGGTTGGGCGCGACCATCGCCCTGTTTTGCGACATCATCTACGCCTCGGACCAGGCCCGCATCGGCGACACCCACGTGAAGGCCGGTCTGGTAGCCGGAGACGGTGGGGCGGTTATCTGGCCCCTGCTGGTGGGCGTGGCCAAGGCCAAGGAACTGCTGATGACCGGCGATATCATCGACGCCATAGAGGCCGAGCGCATCGGTCTGGTCAATAAAGTCGTCCCGCACGACCAACTCATGACCGAGGTCATGGACCTAGCCCGCAGGCTGGCCAATGGTCCGGCCTTGGCCATCCGGGGCACCAAACACGCCATCAATAAGAAGGTGTGGGCCGACCTGAACATGTCGTTGGACGTGGGTCTGGCCATGGAAGAACGGAGCTCCCGCCACCCAGATCACACAGAAGCCGCCCGTTCTTTCGTCGAGAAGCGCACTCCCGAATACAAAGGCACGATCTAGCGATTGCCGTGGATGATCTGCGTTGCCATTCGTTCGCGGTATGCTTCCCTGGAAGGACATCCGACCATGACTGCGCCGAAACCAAGGCCCTTCGACGGGGCTCAGGACGAACGGGTAACCTCAATGGTTTTTCCAATACTTAGCATTAGGCATCTAGGATAGGGGGAGGGGGTTGTGGCCAACGGCGATCAACAAGCAGCCCGGGCGTTCCACGACGCCACCAAGCTGAGCTACATAAACCTGCTCACCAAGCCGCCGCTGTACAAGTCCTATCCCGGCCTGAGTCAGATACGACTTCCCGACGCCCCGCCACCCGAGATGCCCGCATTGGAGGCGGTCTCCGGCGCAGGTATTGCAACTTCCGGTCCGTTGGACTTGCAGGCAGTTGCCCAGGTGCTCCACTACTCTGCCGGCTTGATCAGGAGGAGCGTGTCGGCGTCTGCCGGGGAGGTCCACTACCGGGCTGCGGCCTCGGCCGGGGCGCTATATCCCATCGAGCTGTATCTGGTCTGCGGCGACCTGCCAGGGCTAACTGCGGGCGTTTACCACTACGCACCCTCCGACAATGCGCTGACCCAGCTCCGAGCGGGCGATTTCCGGGGGAACCTGGCCGCCGCGGCTGACGACGATTCGATGGCGGCGATGCCTGCCACTATCGTCAGCGCGGCGGTCTTCTGGCGGAGCGCCTGGAAGTACCGCGCTCGCGGCTACCGCTACTGCTTCTGGGACATCGGCACGGTGTTGGCAAATCTGCTGGCCACGGCTAACGCCCTGGGACAGCCTGCCCACCTGATAGCCGGGTTCGTCGACCGTGACGTGGACCAGGTCATAGGAGTGGACTCGGAGCAAGAGGCCAGCACCTGCCTGGTGCCGTTGGGCGCCGCCGGAGGCTTGCGGCCGTATGTAGCCAGAGCCTTGTCGCCGATAGATTCGGGCAACCTGGGATTCAATGAGGCAATCACCTATCCGGAGTCGGAATTGCTCCACGTGGAAGCACGTCTGGACACGCCGCAACAGGTATCAGATTGGCGGGGCCACGTGCATAGGTTCGATGATATCCGCACACCTTCTATCGCGTCCAAGCCATTGGGCGAGACGATCGTCGAGCGGGGTTCGACCCGCCGATTCGCCACAGATTCAATATCTAAAGAGCAGCTTTCTGAGCTGCTGGCGGCGTCCTCGGCACCCATCACCGCCGACTTCGGCTCCGGTCTGACCCATCCGTACTTGATCGTAAACGCGGTGGACGGTGTGCAGCCGGGCGCGTACCACTACTCCAGGGAAAGCGGAGAGTTGGAACTATTGAAAGAGGGGGAGTTCCGAGCAGAGGCCGGCCACCTGTGTTTCGAACAGGCCCTAGGGGCTGACGCCAGCGCTGTCATCTTCTTTCTGGCAGACCTGGATTCGGCCCTGGAACGGTTGGGCAACCGGGGCTACCGGGCCGCACAGTTGGAAGCAGGTCTTATGGGTGGAAACGTGTACATCGCCGCCCATTCACTGGGGCTGGGCGCAACCGGCATGACCTTCTTCGATGATGCCGTAACCGCCTTCTTCTCTCCCCACGCCGCCGGAAAAAGCCTCATGTTTCTCGTTGGGCTGGGCCGAACCGGAACGCCCAACCGCGTGAGACCCTTCCGGTCAAAATATGGGGTGCTAAAAGACTCGCTGGCGCGCGGCGCATCGGGCGAGCGACGTCCCGTTCCGGACTGGCTCTACAGCAACTGAGTTACGCGTAACAATTATCCGTAGCGACTACCCGATTGAATTCTTGCGGATGTGCTCCAAGGCCATCTGCATGTGCCATTCCATGGCGCCCAGGCCGACTACCCGCACTCCCAGGTCGAAAAGCCGCTTGGCGGCGGCGGCCATGGAGTCGAAATCGGGCGAGTCTAGGCCCATGTTGTACATGATGGCCGCCCCGTTCTTCTCGGCGGTCTTAACCGCCCCTTCCACCAGCCGCATCACCTTGGGGTCTTCGTATTTGAAGGGCACGCCCAGGATCTTCGTCACATCGCCGGCCGCCAGCCAGACCAGTTCTATCCCGTCGATAGCCAGTATCTCGTCCAGCTCGTTCAGCGCCCCTTCGCTCTCCACCGTGGGGACGATCAGGGTGCCGGCGCGGACCTTGGCGGCGTATTCCGGGAACTCCTCGGCCGTCCAGAAGCGGCGAAGATGTATCTGCCGGTGCCAGTCATCTTTGAGACCCACCAGGTCCCGGACCTCTTGCGCCGAGCCCACGGACACCGTGACCGCCGTGGCGCCCAGGGACAGGGCCCGCGCGGCGTCGGAGATGGTGCGCCGGTCGGCGCCATCCGCCCAGGGGAACGACTGCACGCGAATCATGGGGGAGATGCCGGTGCCCCGGGCCGCCCGGACCAGATGGGCGATGTTGTCCCAGTCGTGGGCGGTGAACATCATATCGGCCATGAAGCAGTCGATGCCAGCGATGCCGGCCACCTCCACCATGTTGGGGTGGCTGAAGACATAGGCGCAGAGCGAAGGTTCGCCGCTCTTGAGATTGGCTAATAACCGGTCGGTTTCTTCTGTTGGGAATAGCACGGGATACCTCTGTGATCAGGTTTGGGAGTCAGCCAAGAGTTTAGCCCAGATTCGCTCGCGGCACAAAATGGGTATGCCCGAAGCCGGTCCGAGGCGGTGGTGCCTGGGTTTCACCGAGTATATAATCCGCCTCAATGATCACAGCCAAGGCCAATCGCCTTGCAGTTAGGACTTATCATCAGACCAAGATTAAGGAGACTCAGATGGAAACCGTAGGATTTATCGGACTGGGCAACATGGGCGGTGGCATGGCCGGGAATATCCAAAAAGCCGGTTACCCGATGGTCGTTCACGACCTAAACGAAGGCGCCACCCGGCCGTTACTGGAGGCCGGGGCTCACTTGGCCAGCTCGCCGGCCGACGTGGCCAGCCAGTGCGACGTCACATTCACCTCGCTGCCCGGACCCAGGGAGGTTGAGGCCGTAGCCGTTGGTCTGGACGGAGTGCTCCAGGGCGGCAAACCCGGTTCCGTCTACATCGACCTCTCGACCAGCAGGCCGACTCTGATTCGGGAATTGGAGCCTAGGTTCCGGGAAAAAGGAATCCACGTCTTAGACGCGCCGGTCAGCGGCGGGAAATCTGGGGCTCAAACCCGCAACTTGGCCGTGATGGTCGGCGGTGAAAAAGAGGTGTTTGAGCGAGTCAAGCCGCTGTTGGAGGCCTTCGGCGACAAGGTGTTTTACGCCGGGGAGATCGGGGCGGGCTCCGTGGCAAAATTGGTCCACAACATGATCGGCCACGGTGTCCGTCAGGCCATCGCCGAGGGCATGACCCTCGGTGTAAAAGCCGGAGTAGACACCGAGGCCCTATGGCAGTGCATCCGCCGGGGCTCCCTGGGCCGCATGAACGTGCTGCACGAGGGATTCGTCAGGACGGTCTTCAAGGGGGAGTACGAGCCTGCCGGGTTCGCTCTTAGCCTGGCCCGAAAAGACATCGGCCTGGCCACTGAGTTGGCCAAGGAGTTCGATGTCCCCATGCCGGTGGCGAACCTGGCGGAGCAGATGGCCATACAGGCGATGAACCGGGGCTGGGCCGACCAGGACAGCACGGTGATCGTCCGGTTGCAGGAGGAGATGGCCGGCGTGGAGATCAGAGCCGACATCGACGTGTCCAAAGCGGCCAAGTTCATCACCACCCATCCGGACGAGTAGGCGAGGTCCTGGGGTCCCCATCTGATGGGGAGAAACCAGATATGAGTCATGCCCAGTGTTCCTTGGTGGATACACGCTCTGGGCCAATACCGTCACTCCGGCATTCGCAGGAAGTTAAATCTGCTGTACTTGCCGCCCATCAATATCGTGGGCGCAGTGGATTCCAGCTTTCGCTGGAACGGCTTTAGGGGGCTCCGTCTTTCCGGTCCTTCCGCGGAAGGAGAATCCGCTGGTTTACCGCGTTTAGCCGCCCGAATCATCTTCGCAAGAGAACGTCATCGCGCGGTGCGTTCCTGCTTCCGCAGGAATGACGGAGGGGTGCGCCGACCGTGATCAATGGCAAACTCCTATTAATCCAGAAAAAGACCGGCGCCCTATGACGGGCGCCGGTCTTTTTCGTTAGCAATCGAGCAGCTGCGGGGACTAGGAACCGGAATCCTTCGTGTTTAGGATCTTGTCCTGAGGTTTTATCACGCCGTTCAACAGGTCACCTTCGCCGAATTGGCCGTTGGTCAACCGGGTTGCGATGTCTTCGCGGCCTTCCCAGAGCTTCTTCAGGTCGTCATCGATGAGCTCGATGATGGCCCGCCTCACTCCTGTTTCTTCCCCGATATCCGGGTACAGTTTCCATGATTCCTTGCTGACCGAGGCCAGCCAACCCGAAGAATCTCCGTTGGCGGAGGCGGCACCGGCGCCGCCGATGCGGGTGTCTTCGAAATGCCAGGCGTACCAGGCGTTAACCATGTCACGGAAGATGGCTAGGTCAGAGACCGGGGCGCCAACCGTGGACATCTGTACTTCAAAACGGTGGTTATCGCCAGGGTGGCCTTCCACCGCGGCAAACTTCCGTCCGCCACCCAGACCGCGAAGGACCGAGTCGTGGAGGTTGGAAGCCGTGATGCCGACGCCGGAGGCAGAGTCGACGTGACCGACGCGGACATCGCCCACGCGCCACATCTTTTCTTCCATGGCGGATGCGCCCATGTGCATGTCTACCAAGAGCTCACCTAATTCTTCGCCGAACCTAGAGCCATTGGCCATGAGGGAGAGGAATCCGGTGTCGATGGACACCGTACTCCGAATCTTCTGCGCGGTTGCCCGGGCCAAAAGCTCCTGCAACTCCTGAGCGTCTACCCTATTTGACCCGTAGACCGGATTTCCGGCCAGGGACTCGTGGACCGTTTCAGCTATCTCAGCCAAGTCCTGGTTGCCTAGCTGGAACCGGCTCAGGATGCGCATGGAAATGTCCTGGGCCTGTTCGCCGGTCAACAGATTCTTCACTGTGGGGTCGTCGCTGTCAAAGGACCAATGGTCGGCGTCGGTCACTTCTTGGAACAGGCGGCCGCCGGCACTGGCCAGACGCCTAAGATCAACCATCAACTCCGTCCAACTGGCGGAATATTCCGCCAGTTCTTCCAGGAGTCCGTTGATGACCTCTCCTACGTGATTGAGGCAAACCGTTTCCAGGTATTCGTCGGTCTCCAGCTGCCATTTGCTCAGCCGCTTTTTACGGTCGTTGGGCGAGACATCGAGGTTGCTATGATTTGGCTCGGAGACTACCGGCAGGTCGCGTCTGATTGCCCGGTCGGCCAGGGCGGCCCAACGTCTAACGGGCGGCTCCTCTTCTGGCGCGATGATCAGCCTTTGAATGAACAAGCTTTCCAGAGTGTTGCCAATGCTAATCAGCATCTCGTCGCGCTTTACGTCTGCGAAGGTGTTGGCGCGGGCCAGTTCTGTCCGCAGTTCGGCATTGGCCTCCAACACCATTCTATCGCTGAGATTGCCGTCGGGCCGCAGCCGCTCGAACAAGGAACTGATCGACCGCTCAACCTCGCCCAGGACTCCGTGGACCGCGCCATGGATCTGCGCGAACGCGTCTCTTGATCCGGTACGGCCGGTGCCAAGGAATTCCAAGGGGTCCACGGACGTTGGGACCCGGTTGGTCATCTCATTGAATGACAGCCGTTTTCTTCTAAAACTAAACCTGGCCATTCCTCTTCCTCCCTACAGCTGGGTCCGCCATTGGTTTTGCAGGTACTGCTTAGCGGTCTGCACGAAGAACCCTTCCAACAAACCGACCTCACGGGAACTTATCGAGCCGAAGCGTGCGTCCATATTATTATTGGCCTCACGCATCGTTTCGTGGTAACGGGCCCACCAGTCCTGACCGGTGCCCCAGGCGTCAGCCACCAAACCCTCAAGTATCCTCGCTACATGGACCCGCTGGACCGGCAATGAGTCCTTGGGTGAACGGTGCAGTAATGCCACATCGAAATGGGGTCCGGGAGCGTTGATGATCTTATCCGGATAAACGGTGACTTGGTAACTATCTTTGCCGGTGTACTGGGCCTTGCCTACCTCAACGCCGCTGGCGGCGCGGAGGAACTGCAGTGTGGAATAAGCGTTCCTAAGCTGCAGCGGGTAGGTGGTTTCAGGGTCGCGCGACATGCCCCGCTGGGGCAGCACCAGGTGGAGGACCACGCTGAAGTTGTAGGAGGTGCCGCGGGCTTCAGCCAGCGCTGCAAGCAGCACGGGCAGGGCGCCTACCGTCCCACCGCCCAAGAAGGCGATCACGTGAATCCTAAGATAGGTCACGCCCTCGTAATAGGGGCAGACCTGTTCGATCGTTGCGTCGATGTGGCCGCGCAGGTTGCCGTAATTGAATCTTGCGGCGACTCCGGCGTTGGCCAAGGTCCCCAGCGCTCCCTCACGGGACAGGCTGAGATTTTTTAACTCCGGCACACACTCGGTGATCCACGGACGCATGTCGCGTAGATTCGAGAAATGGGGCAGGGTCAATGGGATAAACCGGGAGGACCTGGAAATCTCGCCCCTGGTCGCCTCGCGGGTGTCCATATAGAGGAAACCAAGACTCTTACGGTCGGAGAAGCTCCATGACGC
>Ga0208879_1000275_pt1 | contig 55126 bp, 46 predicted proteins | sample Knorr_S15_td_Bot_FD_185605 | JGI IMG/M metagenome (GOLD analysis project Ga0208879, IMG submission 185605) | Marine microbial communities from Southern Atlantic Ocean transect - Knorr_S15_td_Bottom_ad_5009_LV_A (SPAdes) (version 2) | ecosystem: Environmental > Aquatic > Marine > Oceanic | place... | reverse complement strand
TTCCTTCAGCTTTAAAACGCTCAACTAAAAAATCAATCGATTTCGCTTTATCCTCTTCAGTACAGTACCAAGCATTAAAAATTTGCTTGAATATCCATTGCGTCCATTTGTAATAGTTGGGCTCACACGTGCGAACTTCTCTATCCCAATCAAATGAAAAACCAATTTTATCGAGCTGATCTCTATAGCGAGAAATATTCTCTTCGGTAGTAATTGCAGGGTGTTGTCCGGTTTGAATAGCATACTGCTCGGCAGGTAATCCAAAAGCATCGTATCCCATTGGATGCAATACATTGAACCCTTTCAAGCGCTTATAACGAGAGTAAATATCCGAAGCGATATATCCTAATGGATGTCCTACGTGTAATCCAGCCCCTGAAGGGTAAGGAAACATGTCTAATACATAGTACTTAGGCTTAGTTGAATTAGCTTCTGCTTTGAACGTTTTTTGCTCCGCCCAACGCTTGCGCCACTTCTCTTCTATACTTCTAAAATTATACTCCATCGTTAATTGCTAATCTACAGATTTACAAGACCTTAAAGGCTCGTTTTTTGAGATTTGCAAAGATAGCTTTTTTTATGGTAAGTGGTGACTGGTAAATAGTAAATGGTGCTGCGCAAACACTCACAATTTTGCTTTCAAATGATTTATAGTTCCAAGGAGTAATTTTTTAACACTAACCAATTTAGACGTATCGTATTCATCAATAAAACTTAAACGCTTTGATAATATTAACTGGGTATCTAATTCTGAAAGTGATGCTAAAGAAAAATGTAAGAATCGAATACATTCTTTAGTAGAGTTTCTTGACATTCCTTCCGCTATATTAGATGGAACAGATATAGCAGACCTTTTCATCTGACTAACGAGTGTATAAACTTCTGATTTTGGGAACTTATTTGTGAGGCGATAAACATCCTCAACCATATCCATCGACAATTTCCATACTTCCATTTCTGTGTGTAACATATTATTGAATCATTAAATTATTAAACTTCCTTACAATTTACAAAATCTTCACCATTTACCATTTACCAAAAATAAAAAACCCCATCCAAAAGGACAGGGCTTCAAAATATTTTATCGTTCGATCAACGTTTTACGACTTACATCTTACGTTTCACGATTTACGCTATCTAACAGAACTCGTCAAAAGCGGCCATTAAGTTTTCAGCAATCGCACCGGCAGCTCTACCTTCAATATGGTGTCTTTCTAGCATGTGCACAACTACACCGTCTTTAAATAAAGCGATACAAGGAGAAGATGGAGGAAAAGGAATCATAAATTCTCTTGCCTTCGCAACCGCTTCTTTATCAACACCAGCAAAAACTGTGGTGATATGATCTGGTTTCTTTGCGTTTTTTACAGCAGCCTTTACTCCTGGTCTAGCATTTCCTGCTGCACAACCACATACAGAGTTTACAACCACTAAAACAGTTCCTTTTTCAGTCCCTAATAAGTCCTGAACCTCTTCTGCAGTACGTAATTCAGTAAAACCCTCTTGTGATAAATCCTGACGCATTGGCGCCACCATGTGTTCTGGATACATATTTCTTTGTTTTTGTGTTCTTTATCAGACTACAAAATTACGAAACTCTTCTGCGAGTATTGATATTTATAATGAATATTATATAAGATGATTTGTCGATAGACTTTGTTTGATGAGCAAGGGTCTTTAGTTTTGAGTTTAATTTGAATAGTAAAGATTAGCCACGAATACACAAATGATTACCCTATTAAATCTATCATTCTCTACTAAATTACCACTCTACTAAAATACTAACGAATAACTAACGTTTTCCTCCTTCCACTTCCCCAAACAAAGGAGAATACTTACTTTTGCATCAAAGAAAGTTTACCATGGAAAAAATAGGTTTATTCTACGGTTCAGATACCGGAAATACCGAAAATATAGCATTAAAAATTCGTGAAAAAATCAGCAAAGAGAATGTATATATTATTGATATGTATGATGCTACCATTGAAGAATTCTCGAAATACGATAAAATCATCCTTGGACTTTCTACTTGGCACGACGGACAATTACAAAGCGACTGGGACACCTTCTTTGAAGAATTTAAGGAAGTAGATTTTACCGGCAAAAAAGTCGCTCTTTTTGGCTTGGGCGATCAGTACGTATACTGCGATTATTTTATTGATGGTGTTGGAATTATTGGCGAAATCGTTTTAGCAAATGGCGGTACTATTGTAGGTAAATGGTCTACCGAAGGCTACGAGCACACCGAATCGAAAGCCGAATTGGAGGAAGGTATTTTTTTAGGTTTAGCCATCGACGAAGACAATCAGTTTGATCAAACCGACGAAAGAGTGGCTACTTGGGTAGAACAAATTAAGAAGGAGTTTCCGATTTAAAAGATGTCAAAATACTCCTGCGGGGCATCGGGTTTTGTTACACTGAGCTTATCGAAGTGTTATCTGCAGCTGGCACATCTGTTCGCATCAAATTATCTCCTTCGAGAAACCTCAGGATGACAATTTGGTTTACTATCGTCAAATTCTCAAATTAATTTAATCCTCCAACCAACTTTTATACTCCACATAGTTGTTGGCGATTCCTTGTATCAATCGAGCACTTTGCTCCTCGTTTAGCTCCTTTACTTTTTTCGCTGGGACTCCGGCGTATATACAGCCCGATTCTACAACTGTATTTTCTAGGAGTACGGCTCCAGCAGCGATAATACTATTGGAGTGCACCACACAATTATCCATTACTATGGATCCCATTCCAATAAGGACATTATCGTGAATGGTACAGCCATGCACTAGGGCATTATGTCCTATAGAAACACTGTTCCCGATGATAGTCGCATGTTTTTTATAAGTACAATGTATCACCGCACCATCCTGAATATTAACTCTATCGCCAATTTTTATGTAATGTACATCGCCACGAACAACAGCGTTAAACCAAACGGAGCATTCATTCCCCATCGTTACATCTCCAATAATAGTTGCGTTTTCTACGATGGTACAATTCTCACCCCAAACCGGACTTTTACCTTTTATCGATTTCACCAATGCCATATCTTTTCTTATTTGTAATTTTGCATAAAATTAAGGAAGATGAGCGAGAATAAAGTAGCAACTACGGTTTATGCCGAATCTACACCCAATCCTAAAGTAATGAAATTTGTAGCCAACCGTGCTATCATTGAAGGGGACAGTGTGGAATTTATGAATATTGATGAGGCAAAAAACGCTCCATTAGCCATGAAATTATTTCATTTCCCATTCGTAAAAGAAGTTTTTATTGCTAGAAACTTCGTTTCCTTAACGAAATACGAGATGATGGAATGGGAAGATGTGGTGATGGAAGTTCGCGAATTTATACGCGAATATCTTGCTGCTGGTGGTGTAGTAGTTGAAGAAATTCAAGAAGCCCTTCCTGATACAGAAACAACAAAAGCTACGGCACAACAGCTGGAAGAAGTAAAACCGGAAGAATTAGGCGAAATTGAAACGCGTATTGTAGATATTTTGGAGGAATATGTTACTCCTGCAGTAGAATCTGATGGTGGAAATATTCGATTTATTTCTTATGAAGACGGAAAAGTATCTGTATTACTACAAGGTGCTTGTAGTGGTTGCCCATCATCTACGATTACTCTTAAGCAAGGAATAGAAAGTATTTTAAAGAAAATGCTACCTACTCTCGTAACAGAAGTAGTAGCAATAAACGGCTAAACATTTGGTATACAGTATATTTATCCATACATTTATATCTTGTTGTTATGTTTGAAACAACATCCGTTCATAGATTTTAATTTAGTGTTACCCCATTAAATTTGTCTATTAAGCACAAGAGCCTGTATTTATTACAGGCTTTTTTTCATTTTATGAGAAACGAAGAATTTATACGATTAAGACTTATTGAAGAGAGTGAGAAACTTCTGGAAGCCAAATTCTACTTCCCAGCTTTCTTCCTCGTGAGTCAGGGAATTGAAACCCTTGGAGCCTTTATGGACAAGAAACCCTTGGCGGCAAAAGCCCAATCCAAAAAAAGGTTCAATCTAGCTATTCAACAACTATTCAATACAGGATACAAGCAGCTGAGCGACGACAACTGGCTCTACAAACAGCTAAGGTGTAATATTAGCCATATGTGTAGTACTGGAGGGTTTATCACTTTATGCTCCAGAAAAGAAAACATCGGTCAGCATCTCAATTTAATTAACGGACAGCGCCTTTTCATCATTGAAGATCTGGTAGAAGATTTCCACAAAGCCTGTTTTAAAGTGATGGACCTTTTAGAAAAGGAAGAACTCAAACAAAAAGCAATGGCTTTGAGCGAAATCAGTTCATATAAACCCTAGACATTCAGGAAATCAACGTATTTTTGCAAGCAAATTCACTAGCATGATTGTACATCCATATACACGTCCACGCAGATTGCGCAAATCGGCGGCTATTCGCTCATTAGTGCAGGAAAACACCATTAAAGCAACTGACTTTATTGTGCCTCTATTTTTTATGGAGGGAGAAAACACCAAAGAAGAGATCGCTTCGATGCCTGGTTATTTTCGTTTCACGCTCGATTTACTGCTCCAAGAAGTAAAAGAGTGTTACGATTTAGGCTTACGCAGTGTGTTACTATTTGCGAAAGTTCCAGACGATCTGAAAGACAATACGGGTACCGAAGCATTAAATCCTGATGGATTGATGCAAAGAGCAATTCGTGCGATTAAAAAATTCCACCCAGAGATGTACGTGATGAGTGATGTGGCATTAGATCCATATTCATCAAATGGGCACGACGGCATTGTTGAAGATGGCGAGATTGTGAATGACACTAGTGTTGAGCTTTTAGGCGAAATGGCACTCACACATGCTCAAGCGGGAGCCGATATGGTTGCCCCTTCGGATATGATGGACGGTAGGATTGGTTTTATCCGCGAAATCTTAGAAGAAAATGAATTCCCTAATGTGGGAATCATGGCTTACTCAGTAAAATACGCCTCGTGTTTCTATGGCCCTTTCCGCGATGCATTAGATTCTGCTCCTGGATTTGGGGATAAAAAAACCTACCAGATGGATCCTGCAAATGCCGAAGAAGGTCTTAGGGAATGTGCATTAGACATTCAGGAAGGTGCCGATATTGTAATGGTAAAACCAGGGATGCCTTATTTAGATATGGTACGATTGGTAAAAGATAAGTTTGATGTTCCGGTGGCTGCCTACCAAGTATCAGGAGAATTCTCTATGATGCATGCTGCTGCAGAAAAAGGATGGTTGAATCTTGAAGAAGCTATGTTCGAATCTATCATCGGATTTAAACGTGCGGGAGCAGATTTAATCGCTAGCTATTTCGCTAAAGACATCGCAAAACTATTGAAAAATTAAAAGAATTCAGGAGTCAGAATTCAGTCGACAAAAATCGATTTGAGGTGAATTTGAAAATTATCTTCCAGTCTTTTAGTCGGAAATGATCATTCATAGCTGATTGCTGAAAACTAAAAAAGTAAAAACATGACAAGTAAAGACCTCTTCGAAAGAGCTCAACTCTATATTCCTGGTGGCGTAAACTCGCCAGTTCGTGCATTTAAATCTGTAGGTGGAACACCTGTTTTCTTTAGAGAAGCGAAAGGTTCTATTATGGTTGATGTAGAAGGAAAAGAATACATCGACTATATCGGATCTTGGGGGCCTATGATTTTAGGTCATAGTCACCAACCTGTTTTAGATGCCTTAAAAAATGCAGCCGACAAATCGACTTCTTTTGGTGCGCCAACAGAACTAGAAACAAATATTGCAGAATTGATTTGTAATATGATGCCTGCAGTTGACAAGGTGCGCATGGTAAACTCGGGTACCGAAGCCTGTATGAGCGCTATTCGTGTAGCTAGAGCTTATACAAATCGTGAGAAATTCATCAAGTTCGAAGGTTGTTACCACGGACACTCTGATGCTTTTTTGATTAAAGCAGGTTCTGGAGCCATCACTTTAGGAGTTCCTAATTCTCCTGGTGTTACTACCGGAACTGCAAAAGATACATTACTTGCTCGCTATAACGATTTAGCTCAAGTAGAAGAAGTACTGAATAATAATAAAGGTGAAGTTGCCGCCATCATCATTGAACCTGTTGCAGGGAATATGGGCTGTATTCCTCCAAAAGAAGGATTCTTAGAGGGTTTACGCAAACTATGTGACCAACACGGTGCTGTCTTAATCTTTGACGAGGTAATGACTGGCTTCCGCTTATCAACCGGTGGTGCTCATAAACGATATAACATCCAGCCAGATATGGTTTGTATGGGTAAAATTATCGGTGGAGGATTGCCAGTTGGAGCTTTTGGAGGTAAAGAAGAAATCATGAATATGGTTGCTCCACTAGGTCCTGTTTACCAAGCGGGAACGCTTTCTGGAAACCCATTAGCCATGTCTTGTGGATATACACTTCTGAAAGAACTGAACGATAATCCAGTCATTTTTGAAGAGCTCGAAGAAAAGACTATTTACCTCGAAAAGGGTATGCGTCAGGTTTTTGACAAGTATAATTTGAAAGTTTGTATCAACCGCTTAGGCTCAATGATTAGCTTCCACTTTAATATTGATGAGGTTATAAACTTCGACGATGCTTGTAATGCAGATACCGATTATTTCAAGAAAGTATTCCATGGAATGCTAAAAAGAGGAATCTACTTGGCTCCTTCGGCCTTCGAAACTTTATTCATTGCTCGTACGCATAGTAAAGAATTACTCGACAAAACGATTCAAGCACTTGACGAAACTATCCAAGAAATTGAGGCATGAGTCTTTATAAAAACATATTAAAAGAAGCTCTAGATATTATCCATTCTGAAGATTCGGCAAAGGATAAAATGCAGGCAATTTGTGATTCATTAGAAGATCAAATAGAGCATTACGATTGGGTTGGATTTTATCTATCGGATGTTGAAAGTAGAACGCTACACCTTGGTCCTTATACTGGAGAGGAAACTGATCACAGCACTATTCCTTATGGGAAAGGGGTATGTGGACAAGCAGCTGAATCAGAAAAGACTTTTTTGATTGACGATGTGGGTAAAGAGAGCAACTATATAGCTTGTAGCATTCATGTAAAATCTGAAATAGTAGTGCCCATCTTCAGAGAAGGAATTGTTATTGGTCAAATTGATATCGACTCCGACGAAGTGGCTGCATTTACTAAAGACGATCAAGAATTACTGGAGCAAATCTGTTCCGAAATAGCCCCTTTTATTTAATGAAAAGAGAGTTTCAATTTCAAGAAGGTGAAGTTTTACTCATCAACAAACCACTGCATTGGACGAGCTTTCAATTGGTGAACAAATTGCGTTGGTTAATTAAAAACAAACTAAACGTTAAGAAGATAAAAGTTGGTCATGCTGGGACCTTAGACCCATTGGCTACGGGGCTTATGATTATCTGTACCGGCAAAAAAACTAAGGAAATTGACCAGTACCAAGCTACCGAAAAAGAATATATAGCCACTATTAAACTGGGAGCTACAACTGCTAGTTACGATGGCGAAAAAGCTGAAGACCGCTTCTTCCCTACCCAACACATCACCGAAGAAATGATTCGTGAGAAAGTGCAATCTTTCCTTGGCGAAATTCAACAAATACCTCCAATATTTTCAGCATTAAAAGTGGGCGGCAAAAAGATGTACGAGCAAGCCAGAAAAGGAATAGAGGTGGAAATAAAAGCCAGAACAATTTTTATAAAAGAAATAGAAATTCAAAAGATTGAAATTCCCTATATTCGTTTGCGTATTGTTTGTAGTAAAGGAACTTATATTCGCTCTTTAGCTTACGATATTGGGATAGCATTAGGGAGTGGTGCTTGGCTTAGTTCGCTTATACGAACCAAAGTTGGTGCTTCATCTTTAGAGAATTCCCTTGATATTCAAGACTTTGAAGAAATAATTAGAAAGGTCTAGAAATTTAATAAGAGAAATAAATTTCGTAAATTTGCAACCTTCAAAAATTAGCTGTTTATGATCATCAAAATGAAATTATCCCATTTCGGATTTGAACTTCCGGATGAGTTATTGGCACAGCGTCCTGCTGCTAACCGCGATGAATCGCGTTTAATGGTTATACACCGTGAAACAGGAGAGATTGAGCACAAGTACTTTAAGGACCTTATCGACTATTTCGACGACCAGGATGTTATGATTTTAAATAACACCAAGGTTTTCCCTGCGCGCTTATATGGGAACAAAGAAAAGACAGGGGCTAGAATTGAAGTATTCCTTTTAAGAGAGCTTAATCAAGAGAATCGTCTGTGGGATGTATTGGTTGATCCGGCTAGAAAAATCCGTATCGGAAACAAGCTGTATTTTGGCGAAGACGAAAGCTTAGTAGCTGAGGTTATCGACAATACTACATCTAGAGGTAGAACATTGCGTTTCCTTTTTGATGGATCTTACGAAGAATTCAGAAAGAAATTACAAGAATTAGGACAAACTCCAATTCCTAAGTATTTAGATCGCGATCCAGATGCTGAAGATGACGAGCGTTTTCAAACTGTATTTGCTAAAGAACAAGGTGCCGTATCGGCTCCTACTGCAGGGATGCACTTTAGCAAGCACCTTTTGAAAAGGTTGGAGATAAAAGGCATTAACTTTTCAGAGGTTACTTTGCACGTTGGTTTAGGTACATTTAGAAATGTTGAGGTAGAAGATTTATCGAAACACAAGATGGATTCTGAAGAAATTAACATCAACGACACCGCTTGTGATATAGTAAATGAAGGGATTAAGACACATCGTAGAATTTGTGCCGTAGGTACTACTGTGATGCGTACCATAGAAACTTCGGTATCTACCTCAGGAACTATGAAGCCATTTACTGGTTGGACGAACAAGTTTATCTTCCCTCCTTACAAATTCAGAATCGCCAACTGTATGATTTCTAACTTCCATAGACCGAAATCTACTTTGATGATGCAAACAGCCGCTTTCTGTGGTTACGATTTACTTAACAAAGCTTATAAAGAGGCGATTAAAGAGAAATATCGCTTTGACACTTATGGTGATGCAATGCTTATCATATAAGTAATACCAAAATATTTTTACTCAAAAAGCTAAGAGATGTCCAATCTTTTAGCTTTTTTTGTTTTTGATAAATTGCATTTGAAAATTAAAGGTCGGAAATTTACATAGTACCTTGTACCAAATACTTTGTACTCAAAATGAAATATTACGCAATCATAGTAGCCGGAGGCAGCGGACAAAGAATGAAAAGTTCTGTTCCGAAACAATTCATTGAATTGAACGGGAAACCTATATTGATGCATACGCTTGAAAAGTTTTATTGTGCCAAATCTTCCATTGAGATAATTGTCGTACTACCAAAATCGCATCATAACACTTGGACTACACTTTGTCAAAAACATCAGTTTACTATTCCTCATCAAATTTGTGAAGGTGGTAACACCCGTTTTCAATCGGTGAAAAATGGACTTGAAGTTTGTACAGAAGAATCTCTTATTGCCGTACACGATGGTGTTAGACCTTTGATATCTCCAGACTTTATTCTGAATTTGTATAAAGAAACTGAATCTAAAACAGCGGTTATTCCTGTTTACCCAGTAATAGAATCTATTCGTAAAGTAGATGGCGACTCTAGCGAAGCTCTGGACCGAGGTCAGTATTATTCAGTACAAACTCCACAGTGTTTCACTTCCACATTGCTACACAAAGCCTACGAACAAGAAGAGCTCAGCACTTTTACAGATGATGCTTCTGTAGTGGAAGCACTTGGAGAAAAGGTTCATCTTTTTGAAGGAGAGGCAAACAATATTAAAATAACGAGTCCGAAAGATTTACTCATAGCAGAAGCGCTTTTGAAAGCTTAAACGTCATTCTGAACTCGTTTCAGAATCCCAAAGATGTATTAGTAAACGGCTTTCATTTGTCATACTGAGCTTGTCGATTACGACGCATGGTTTATTTTACCCTTAGACAATCTCAGGGTGACAGTAATATTCTAAGTCATCGGCTCCGTAATTGAATTTACACCAAGACCTTCACGCTAGATTGCTCTGTCAACATCACCCCTTCAACATTTTCAATCAAAATAACTCCTGGTTTATTTCCGGTTGAAAATGAACCCAAATCATCATAGCCAAAAACATCAGCACCGTTTTTACAAGCCCATACCAGCAACTCTTCAGTAGAAATATGTGAGAAATTCTTTTGGATCAATTTCAGTTCTTCCAGAATACTCAAAGTATCATTGGATGCTAGAGAATCCGTTCCTACAGTTATCTTCAAATTCTTTTCGCGCCATAAATCGTAATTCGGTAGAGCGCGCTCTATATACCAGTTTGCCTTTGGGCAAGTACACCAATAAGCATTGGTGAAATGCGTTTCTACTTGGTCGATATCGTTAGCTTTAGAGCAGGTATTATGCACTAATAAAACCTTCTGGTCTTTGGGTAAATATTGCAATAAACTATACTGAGAAGAATTCGTCCCAAATCCCATTTGCGAAGAAATATCCAGCCCTTTTCCGCCAAACAAATCAGCTAAATCACCTTTCGAATCTATGAACATTTCATTTTCAGAAGACGTTTCTTGGTGATGAATAGTCAAGATTTGATCTTTAGACTTTGAATAAATCCCTTCTAATAAAGTAGGAGATAATGAATAGGGTGCATGAGGAACCAAAGAAGCCGAAAGCTCAGCTGCTCGATAATCTTCTACCACCTTCATTCCATCAGCTAATAATCTATGACCTTGACTTTTATCCAATCCAAAAATCTCAACAAAAGAATGGTATTTAATAGCACTCGATTTCTTTAATTCAAGTGTATCGGTGGTATTCGATATATCCCCCACAGCGACAATCCCAGCATCTATCATCTCTTGGTTGCCAGCTTTTACAGAAGCTACTGGATCAAGTATACATTCATTTCTTCGTGTGGGAATCTGACTCACAAATTCTGGAAGTCCAGTCCCCTCAGGCATCACCTCTTTCATATGCGAAAGCTCTAAATGACAGTGGGTATTTATAAATCCAGGGCACACAATGCCTTCGTACACTTCCACCTCAAAATCATTAGAAATTGGAGCGATGTCGGTCAGGTGAATTATCGTTCCATCGTCTTCAATAAAAAGGTAGCCATTCTCAATTGGAGCGGCGTTTAGAGGAATAATATAGGAAGCTTGAATTATACGCATCGTGTAAATTTTTTCAAAGGTAAGAATCCCTATCTTTGCAGCGATGGAAAAGCAGAAGAAACAAGACATCAGAGCATTATCGAAGGATAAGCTGAAAGACTATTTTGTTGCAAAAGGCGAAAAAGCCTTTCGAGCAAAACAAGTTTATGAGTGGATCTGGAAAAAATCGGCTACCGATTTCGACCAAATGACCAATCTCTCTTTGTCTACACGCGAACTATTGAAGGAGAACTTTGCTATCAATGCAGTACAAATTGACGAGAGTCAATTTAGTAAAGATGGTACTATAAAAAATGCCTTCAAACTCTACGATGGTCAAATTTGCGAGGGAGTTCTTATCCCTGTAGAAAACAGAATGACCGCATGTATTTCATCGCAGGTTGGTTGTAGCTTAGCTTGCGACTTTTGTGCTACTGGGCGTTTAAAACGTATGCGTAATATTAATGCAGACGAGATATACGATCAAGTGCGCATCATTCGCGATCAGGCAATGGAGCACCATAACCAAAGTCTATCGAACGTGGTTTATATGGGAATGGGGGAGCCTTTATTGAACTACAAAAATGTTTTGGAGTCTATAGAGAAAATCACTTCCGAAGAAGGTTTGGGAATGTCACCGAAGCGCATAACCGTTTCTACGGCTGGTGTTGCTAAGATGATTGAGAAACTCGCCGACGATAATGTAAAATTCAACTTGGCACTTTCGCTCCACGCGGCAAACGACGAGAAGCGAAATAAAATTATGGGAATCAACGAAACCAATAATTTGGAAGTTTTAGCCAAATCCTTGAAATATTTCTACGCCAAAACGCAAACGCGTGTTACTTACGAATACATCATCTTCGATAAATTTAACGATGAGTTGCAAGATGCTCATGAGCTTTACGAATTCTGTAAGCACATTCCTTGTAAGGTAAACATCATTGAGTACAATCCTATTGAAAACGGTGTTCACAAACAAGCCGCAGCTCATAAAGTAGATGCTTTTAAAGACTATTTAGAAGAGCGTGGTGTGGTGGTAAACATTCGTCGTAGTAGAGGGAAAGATATTGATGCTGCTTGTGGGCAGTTGGCAAATAAGAAGTAGAAGAGAATCTAGTACAATTCGCTAGTATCTAGTATTTAGATTTCAATAATTATTACATTTGGCCTTCTATGTCGCTAATCGATCAAATAAAAGCTCCCATAAAAAATGAATTGGACTCCTTTGAGTCTAAGTTCAAAACTTTGATGGCGAGTAAAGTGCCTTTACTGGACAAAATCACCCACTATATTGTAAAGCGTAAGGGAAAACAAATGCGTCCGATGTTTGTTTTTCTTTCTGCCAAACTATGTGGCGAACTCAACGAGAGTACTTTTCGTGGGGCTTCGATGATTGAGCTTTTACACACCGCAACCTTAGTGCACGACGATGTAGTTGACGACGCCAATTTGCGACGTGGCTTCTTTTCGATTAACGCACTTTGGAAAAATAAAATTGCCGTTTTAGTTGGTGATTTCCTGCTTTCTAAAGGACTCTTATTAGCCGTAAAGAATGAAGATTTCCATCTTTTAAAACTCACTTCTCGCGCTGTTGAAGAAATGAGTGAAGGTGAATTATTACAAATAGAAAAAGCCCGTCGTTTGGACATCGTTGAAGATGTATACTACGAAATCATCCGCAAGAAAACGGCTTCTTTAATTGCTGCTTGTTGTGCTGTTGGATGCTCTTCCGTTTCTAAAGATGAAGAACTCATCGAAAAGATGTGGGATTTTGGTGAAGCCATCGGTATAGCCTTTCAAATTAAAGACGATCTCTTCGATTATCAAAAACAAGGCTTGATTGGTAAGCCTGTAGGGATAGATATTAAAGAGCAAAAAATGACTTTGCCTTTAATTTATGCCTTACAACATTGCGATAGAAGCACTCGTAAGTCGGTTATCAATACCATCAAAAGACATCACAACAATCCAAAAAAGGTGAAAGAAGTAATCGCCTTTGTACGCGAAAGTGGTGGCTTGGAATATGCCGAAGAAAAGATGTACGACTATCAAGCAACTGCTCTAGAGATTATTGCATCTATGCCCGAATGTGAAGCTAAAACTTCATTATACGCATTGATAAAGTATGTGATTGATCGGAAAAAGTAGACGGTAGACTTTAGTCAGTGGTCAGTGGTCAGTGGTCAGTGGTCAGTGGTCAGTGGAAAGGTCTATTAATTAACCAGAAAACAAATATTGGATTCGAGAAATGAGGTCACAATTCTCGTCTTACGATTTATGTTTAACGACTTACCACTCGATAGTACTCACACCAATGACATTTTACCATTTAGCATTTACCACTTCCCTTTTATTTCCTATTTTTAGCTTTCTAAATTAGCGCAATTGATCCCTAAGGAAACCATAGATCTCATTTTCGAAACAGCCCGCATAGACGAGGTTGTTGGCGATTTTGTACAGCTCAAAAAACGCGGGGTGAATATGTTAGGGAACTGTCCTTTTCACGACGAAAAGACGCCTTCATTTACCGTATCTCCCGCCAAGGGAATCTACAAATGTTTTGGTTGTGGTAAAGGTGGTAACTCGGTGAACTTCGTGATGGATCACGAGCATTTCTCTTATCCTGAGGCACTCAAATATCTTGCTAGCAAATACAATATCTTCATCGAAGAAGAGGTGCGTACTCCCGAACAGGAGGAAGCTGCCAACGATAGAGAGAGTATGTATATCGTTAGTAATATTGCCAACGAATATTTTCAAGATCAACTTTTTAACGACAATGAAGGGCGTGCTATAGGCCTCAGTTATTTTAAAGAAAGAGGCTTCAGAGAAGACACCCTAAAAAAATTCCAATTAGGTTACAGTCCAGAAAAAAGTGATGCTTTCTCTGCACACGCACTTAAAGAGGGCTATAAAATAGAATACCTAGAAAAAACTGGATTGACCATCCCTAAGGAATCGAGAAATTACGATCGATTCCGCGGTAGAGTCATGTTTCCGATTCATTCTTTATCTGGAAGGATATTAGGATTTGGAGGTAGAATATTAAAAAGCAATGTAAAAGCTGCCAAATATCTAAACTCTCCAGAGAGTGAAATATACTCCAAGAGTAAGGTGCTCTATGGTATGTATCAGTCTAAAAACAGCATTGTTAAAAAAGACCGATGCTTGTTGGTTGAAGGCTATACCGATGTTGTTTCCATGCACCAATCGGGCATGGAAAATGTGGTGGCTTCCTCAGGGACATCACTTACTGTAGAGCAAATAAAGCTTGTAAAAAGGTTCACCAATAATATCACTCTTCTTTTTGATGGTGATGCTGCGGGCTTGAAAGCTGCTTTAAGAGGTGTAAATCTCATTTTGCAAGAAGGCATGAATGTAAAGGTTCTTACATTTCCCGATGGCGAAGACCCTGATTCTTATGCGAAGAAAGTCAGTTCTGAAGAATTAGAAAATTACATCAATTCTGAGGCGAAAGATTTTATAGAATTTAAATGTTCTTTACTTCTGGGTGAGGCCAAAGAGGATCCTATAAAAAGAGCCGAGCTTATTAAGGATGTTGCGGCAACCATTGCCCTTATTCCCGACACGATCTCTAGAACTGTATACGCGCAAAGTTCATCGAAGATATTGGGTATTAGCGAGCAGCTGATCTTTACAAGTATTGAGCAATCTCGCTCAGGTAAATCACAAAACAACCCTATTGCTAAAGGACTGCAGGTGGTGTCGAGTCCAAAGCTAAGTCCTAAACTAAAGTCGCTTAACACAGACTTGGAGGAGTCTACCTTGATTAGGTTAATGGTAATTTATGGCACCTCTACCCTAGAGTTTAAATACGAAAATGAGGAGGGTGAGGAAGAAGAAACACAAATTTCTACTGCAGAATTCATCATTTCTGAATTGACAGAAGATGAAATTCAATTCTCGAATTCTATTTACCATAAAATATATACGGAGTTCGTACGATCTATTCAGGAGCAAGAAACTATTCTCGACGACAAGTACTTTGTGCGTCATCCAGACCCTGAAATATCTCAAGCTGTTTCTGAACTTTTAAGCGACAGACACCAATTAAGCGACTGGTCTAAGAAAGAAATCATTGTACCTACAGAGGCTGAGAAGCTTAAAGAGTTGGTTACGGAAGCTGTAATCCGTTTAAAGTCTAAACAGGTTAAGCTAAAGATTGAAGAAATGCTCCTTCAGATGAAAAACAATGATATCCCTGAAGAAGATAGACTCAATTTCCTTCATAATTTCCAACAACTCAGTCAGCTTTCAATGCATATCGACAAAGAGTTAGGTAGAGAATGTTAATGCTGATCTTTAAGCTTTAGCGCTTAGTCCAAAAGCCTGATTTTTATTGTTATCTTACTCAAAATTTGCCGTAACTTTGCAGTGAATCAAAAGGAGTAATGATGTCTAAACACACTCAATTTCAAGTAGGTGGAGTTCCTGAACACTTCAATTTTCCCTGGAAGAAAGCCATAGAAGAAAAGCGCTTTGCGGCACATTCTATAGACATTTCTTGGCAGGATTATCACGGTGGTACAGGCGCAATGACAAAAGCGCTTCGCGAAGGCGAATTAGACATCGCTATTTTACTTACCGAAGGTATCATTGCCGACATCCATAGAGGGAATCCAAGTAAGATTGTACAGTTTTATGTAAAATCACCTCTACGTTGGGGAATTCACGTAGGCGCACAATCAAAGTTTGAATCGGTTGCCGATTTAGAAAATTCGCGTGCTGCTATTTCTCGTTTTGGTTCTGGATCTCATTTAATGGCTTATGTAAACGCCGACAATCACAATTGGGATTTAGCTCAGCAGAAATTTGAAGTGGTAAAAAACTTAGATGGAGGTCGTGAATTTCTTATTAAAGGAGATGCCGATTATATCCTTTGGGAAAAGTTTACCACAAAACCCTTTGTAGATAATGGCGAGTTTAGAATTGTAGGCGAATGTCCTACTCCATGGCCTAGCTTTGTGGTGGCTGTTAGAGCAGATCTATTGCTAACCCACTATGCAGAAATAGAGCAGATCTTAAAGATTGTAAACGAATCTTGTACAGAAGTAAAAGCCAGCGAAAAGTCTATTGAAGAAATTGCTGAGCGTTACCAACTGAAAAAAGAAGATGTAGCGATTTGGTTTAAGGAAACCGAATGGGCATACAATGGCGCGATTGACGCAGAAACTATTGACAAAGTTCAAGATCGTTTGATAGGCCTAGAGATTATTGAAGCGAAAATGAATTTCGATATACTTTGTAGTCCCTTTAGTGAACGAGTAAAAGTTAATAAATCTTCATATCCTTAACGCCCAACTGAATGGTAACTTTACCTTTCCAAGCATTTTCCTGAATCGCATAACATATATCGAAGGCTAAGCCCTTTGTAACATATTCCGCGTGGCATCCCAACTTAAAAGCAATGCCATTCATTTCTGATAGCTTTTCTTTTTCGGTACACATATGCAGTTTTAGGTGTTCGTTTTCGACTCCCACAGCTCTACTATAACCTCTATCCATTGCATTTTTGGTAAAGAATAAAGGCGCCATGTTTTGAGGACCAAAAGGTTCAAATTGTTTTAATATACGATTGAATCCTTCTGTTATATCTATAAAGTCTAGCTCGGCATCTAATTCTAAAGTCTCTACTTTCTGATCTTGTGTAATGGTATTGGAAACTACTTTTTCAAAAGCTTCTTTAAAAGCATCATAGTTTTCTTCTTTAAGCGTTAATCCTGCTGCGTACATATGCCCTCCAAACTGGTCTATATGTTCTTTACAAGCCTCTAAAGCTAAGTACACATCAAAACCCTTAACAGATCGAACAGAAGCAGCCAAACAGCCATTACTTTTTGTAAATACTACCGTTGGTCTATAATAGGTTTCTATGAGGCGCGAAGCTACAATTCCAATCACACCCTTATGCCAAGTAGGATCATACACTACCGTCGAAACACGCTCTTCTTCTTTGTTCTCTTTAATTTGAATTAAAGCTTCTTTTGCGATACGCTGATCATGAGCTCTTCTATCCGTATTGTATTCTTCAATCTCACTAGCCGTTTTTACTGCCTGAGCTTCATTTTCTTCAATCAGTAAGCTAACGGCATTATGAGCATGACTCATCCTTCCAGCGGCATTTATTCGAGGTGCAATGGTAAATACCACATCGGTGATCGTCATTTCACCCACGCGCTTATGCTCTTTCATCAAAGCAAGCATTCCCATACGAGGCTTCTCATTTAAGAGCTTTAAGCCATAAAAAGCCAAAACTCTATTTTCGCCAAGTATCGGAACGATATCTGCCCCTATGGCAACAGCCACTAGATCGAGATATTCAAAAGCAATCGACTCATCTAATTCTTGCAGTTTTAAATAGGCCTGCATTAATTTAAAACCAACTCCACAACCACATAATTCTTTAAATGGATAATCGCAATCCGATCTCTTAGGGTCTAAAACGGCATAGGCATTTGGCAATATATCTCCTGGACGGTGGTGGTCGCAAATAATTACATCTAATCCTTTAGACTGTGCATAAGCGATTTTATCCACTGCCTTCACGCCACAATCGAGCGTAATCATTAAGGTGATACCTTTCTCTATTGCATCGTCGATTCCTAAATATGAAATCCCGTAACCTTCCTTATACCGATCGGGGATATAATAGTCGCAATCGGCCTTCTGACTCTTTAGGAAACTATACATCAAACTCACCGAGGTCGTTCCATCCACATCGTAATCGCCATACACACGAATGCGCTCTTTTGAAGCAACAGCAGTAATCACTCTATTGGCAGCTTTGTCCATATCTTTCATCAAGAATGGATCGTGTAACATCGATAATTGAGGGCGAAAAAAGGTTTTAGCCTTTTCAAAAGTGTCTATATCTCTATTGACCAACAGAGCACAAATAGATTTTGAAACCCCTAATTCTTTACTTAGCTTATATACTTTTTGCTCGTTGGCCTTGGTTTTGAATTTCCATATTTTTTGATTCATCTTTAATTAGTTAAAAGTTAAATATTGAAAGTCCCGAATAACCAACAACTATCAACCACATTATATTTTATTTTGAATATTTATTGAGTGCTTGTGTATTAGCTCAAATAGTTCGTGGACTAAATCTTTAGGCAAGCCCAAGTCGTCTCCCAATGCTTTACGAGTCTTCAAAATTTCGAAGAAGCGCTTGAGTTGGAATATCATTACATTATTTTCTTTTTTTATAGCTCCTATTTCCGAGACTAATACCAATCTCTCGGCTAACAATCTCAACAATTTCTCATCAAGTCCATCAATATGATTTCTAATAATTCTCAATTTCTCTAGATGTACTGTATCGTCAAAATCACTCTTTCTAAGCACCAAGTTATTCATCAAAGCCGAAAGTGAATCTGGAGTTAATTGCTGTTTAGCATCGCTTAATGCCAAAGTAGGATTGTAATGGGTTTCAATCATCAATCCATCCATTCCTAAATCTAATGCCGTTTGACTCACTTCTGCTATTAATTCTGTGGTTCCAGAAATATGACTCGGATCGCAAATGATAGGCAATTCGGGCATCCAACGCTTCAGCTTAATCGCTAAATCCCATTTGGGTTCATTCCTATAAGGTGCAGCCTCATAAGAATAAAAGCCTCTGTGAATGGCCATTAATTGCTTTATTCCACATTGGTTAAAACGCTCTAGAGCTCCAATCCACAAACCAATATCGGGGTGCAAGGGATTTTTAACCATCACAGGAATATCTACACCTCTAAGCGCTTCAGCAATTTCTTGCACATAAAACGGGTTTACCGTTGTTCGTGCGCCAATCCACAAATAATCGATATTATTTTTCAGGCAAGCTTCTACGTGGTATGCATTAGCAACCTCGGTAGCTACAGGCATTCCCGTTTCTGCTTTCATCTCTTGCAACCAAGCTAAGGCTGGCTCACCAATTCCTTCAAAAGAACCTGGTCGAGTTCGAGGTTTCCATACTCCGGCTCTAAAAATAGAAGCATCACCACTTTGGGCAATAGCTCTTCCGGTATCTAAAACTTGGCTTCTACTTTCGGCAGAACAAGGCCCTGCGATTAAAAAGGGCTTGTGCTCTTTCTTCTTTAACAAGCCAGTAGCTTCGATATGTAATTCTGTTGGACTCAACTTATTTTTTTCCTTCTAAGATAACTACAAATTCCCCTTTTGGAGCTTTCACCTGAAAATGAACAATCAATTCCTCAACGGTCCCTCTTACCGTTTCTTCAAACTTCTTCGAAATTTCTCTACTCACAGAAAGCTTTCTATCGCCTCCAACAAACTCTTGGAGCTGTAATAAGGTCTTGCCAATTTTATGTGGAGACTCGTAAAACACAATGGTTCTACTCTCTTCGGCCCATTGTTTTAAACGGGTTTGTCTTCCTTTTTTAGGAGGTAAAAATCCTTCAAAAATAAAACGATCGGTAGGGAATCCGGATTGTACTAAAGCGGGAATTAAAGCTGTAGCTCCGGGCAAACATTCAGTAGGGATTCCATTTTCTACACATGCTCTAACGAGGAGAAATCCAGGATCTGAAATTCCAGGTGTTCCGGCATCAGAAATCATGGCTATCTGGCTACCCATTTTCAATTTCTCAATAATTCTATCGAGCATTTTATGCTCGTTGTGCATATGAAAAGACTGCATATGCGTATTCACATCCAAATGCTTTAACAGCTTTCCAGAGGTACGCGTATCTTCAGCCAAAATAAGATCAGATTCCTTAAGAATACGTATTGCACGCAGGGTTATATCTTCTAAATTACCTATAGGTGTAGGCACCAAAAACAGTTTCGACATAGTCTTTTCTTTGCACAAACAAATTAAGTAAAAATAGCATTGAACACACTGATTTTATTAGATTTGTTTAGACAAAACGAATTGAATGTTTTTAGAAACACCCGATAGTAACAAACGAAACAAAGGTTGGATTGAAGTTATCTGTGGCTCCATGTTTTCTGGAAAGACCGAAGAATTAATTCGACGTCTTAAAAGGGCACAATATGCCAAACAGAAGGTGGAAATCTTTAAACCCGCTATCGATGTTCGATACGACGACGAAAAGGTGATTTCTCACGATTTTAATGAAGTGAGTTCTACGCCTGTTCCTTCTTCGGCAAATATTCTTCTTTTAGCTAATGATGTAAATGTTATAGGAATTGACGAGGCGCAATTTTTTGACGATGAACTACCTGCGGTTTGCATTGCTCTTGCGAATAGAGGCATTCGCATTATTGTTGCTGGCTTAGACATGGATTATCTTGGCAATCCTTTTGGGCCTATCCCCAATTTAATGGCTACGGCGGAGTTTGTCACTAAAGTTCACGCTATTTGTGTAGATTGTGGTGATTTGGCTAATCATTCAAATAGAATAGTAGCTTCAAAAGATTTAGTACATTTAGGTGAGCAAGATGAATATGAGGCTTTATGTCGTTCTTGTTTTCTACAAAAGAATTCCTAATTAATGAGAAGCTTTTCCTATACCACCCAAGAACTAGCAAAATTTTGCAATGCCCAATTTATAGGTATTGCTACTGATGAGCTTATTCATCAGCTACTTATTGATAGTCGAAAAGCAAACTATTTTAAGGGTCATCTTTTTATCGCCATTAAGGGAATTCGCCACGATGGGCACAAATTTATTGATGAGCTTTATAAAAAAGGGTTTCGAAATTTCTTAATCAGCGATGCAGAATTTGAAACTTCAAACTACCCACAAGCCAATTTCCTTCTAGTTGACAATACCTTGAAGGCTTTTCAAGAATTAGCTAAAAATCACCGTTTACAGTTTGAAATACCTGTTATCGGAATTACGGGTAGTAATGGGAAAACCATTGTAAAAGAATGGTTGAGTACTTGCTTGAAAAACCAATACAAAATCTGTAAAAGCCCAAAAAGTTATAATTCTCAGGTGGGCGTACCGCTGTCTGTTTTAGGACTTAATTCTGAAGCCGAAATGGCCATTTTTGAAGCGGGGATTTCTCAGCAGGGAGAAATGGAAAAACTTCAAAATATCATTCAGCCAAGCATAGGGATATTTACAAATATTGGTCAAGCACATTCTGAGAATTTCAATTCGTTAGCAGAAAAAGCTACAGAAAAGTTAAAGCTATTTTCTTCGGTAAAAAAACTCATCTATTGTAAAGACCATACAGTAATTCACCGTGTTATTACAAAAGAGCTTAGTACTGAATTAATTACTTGGTCCAAACAAGATACCTCGGCTTTTGTTTATGTAAAAAGCATCTTGCAAGAGTCTGAAAAATCGACGATTAACCTCATCCATAAAGCGCTTGAAAAACAATTTTTAATCCCTTTTCAAGATGAAGCTTCTATAGAAAACTGCATCCATATTATTTGTACTTTGCTCTCGCTAAACATCAGTGATGTAGAAATACAAAAGGGTCTATCTCAATTGCAATCGCTGGCTATGCGATTGGAGTTAAAGGAAGCAAAAGGGAATAGCTTATTGATAAATGATGCCTATAGCTCGGATCTAGATTCCCTTAAAATAGCACTCGATTTTCTTCATCAACAAAGTGGGAATGCTAAAAAAGTAGCCATCCTTTCAGACTTAGATGAAACCGGAATCTCTAAGGCTGAGCTCTTCCCAAAATTGATGCGTTTATTGGATAGTTATGAAATAGAACAGGTTGTAGGTATTGGTGAGAACTTTACTGATTTTCAAGTTCTATTCTCTAATTGTACTTGTTTTAAAAATACAGATGAATTCATAGAAAACATCAAGAATTTCGATTTCCAGGACTCGGCTATATTACTGAAAGGAGCTCGAAGATTTCAGTTCGAGAAGATTGCCAAAGTGCTAGAACAAAAGATTCACGAAACGGTATTAGAGGTTAACCTAAACGCCATTTCTGAAAACTTCCATTATTATAAAAGCCTCCTACATAAAGAGACTAAAGTTATGGTTATGGTAAAAGCTTTTTCCTATGGGAATGGCTCTTATGAGATTGCACACCATTTAGAATACCACCATGCCGATTATTTGGCGGTTGCTTATGTAGATGAAGGAATTGCGCTTCGCAAAAAAGGAATTCGAACATCCATCATGGTCCTCAACCCAGATGGTACACAGTTTAAGCAATTAATAGATCATTGTTTGGAACCAGAGATCTATAGCTTTAGACAATTAAAAGCACTGCAGTACGAGTTGAGCAAAGCCAAGCTAACAGATTACCCAATTCATCTTAAAGTGGATACAGGTATGCGCAGATTAGGTTTTGAAAGCACCGAAATTGCTGAGCTCATCACATTGATATCTAAGCATAAAGAAATTCGTATAGCTTCTGTATTTAGTCATTTAGCGAGTAGTGAGAATGAAGAAGACAAAGACTTTACGCAGATTCAAATCGATGAATTTAGATCAATCTGTACTGAAGTTGAATCAACAATAAAAACTCCATTTCTTAAACATATACTCAACTCATCAGGAATCATTAACTATCCAGAAGCTCAGTTTAATATGGTTCGTTTAGGCATTGGGCTGTACGGCATAGGCGATGATAACCTCCAAAACTGTAGCTCTTTGAAGTCGGTAATCTCTCAAGTTAAACAAGTTCCCGCGGGAGTAAGTATTGGCTATAACCGTGCTTATTTTGCAGATGAAACTATTCGTATAGCCATCATCCCCATAGGTTATGCCGATGGTTTGAATAGAGGATTAAGTAATGGGAATGGTCAAGTTATTATTAATGGCAAGGCAGCGAGTATTATTGGCAATATATGTATGGATATGTGCATGGTAGACATAAGCCTTATAGATGCTCAAGAAGGGGATGAGGTGATTATATGGGATACTCAAAAACACATTCTTGATATTGCAGAGAGTCTTAATACAATTGCCTATGAAGTGCTCACTAATGTATCACAAAGAGTAAAAAGAGTATTCGTTCAGGAGTAAGCTACTTTTTCAAATCGGATAATAAGGGATACATAAAAGCAAGTAAAACTACACCTGCTTGTCGCTCTAACATACTCTCGGTTAAGAATCCTATTAAGGTTAATCCTACAAAAATTAAAAACAGTGGGTGTTGGTTCTTCAAGAAGAAAGGTCGAATCATAAGGAAGGCTAAAAGAAGAAAACCGAGTATACCTACTTCAGCCCAAGTTTGTAAAAACTGATTGTGATAATTAAGTTTTTTAGCATGAATAGGAACATTCTTTTCACCGTCCCAAAACTTCGCATCACATCCTTTTAAAGCCTTCTGAAGTTCAGCCGTAGCATCGCCTAATCCATACCCAAAAAGGGGTGATTGTCCAATTAAACTCGCGCCATAAGACCATAAATACACACGCGGGTTGGTTTGTCTGTAATCTTGCTCATTTGATAATTTTTCAATCTCAACCAGTGTATCCTTAATTCTAGATCGTGTTTGGGGCAGGACAAACAGAGTCCCTATTAACAAGAAAAAAGCCAAAGATACTTTTATCCAACTTAGTTTCGACAGCTCCACATAGGAAGCCCATTTTACAAAACTCAAAGCAAAAACAATCATAAAAGCAATCATATACGCTCTACTCGAAAGAAAAATAAGCGAAAGCAATACGAGTGAAAAACCGAGAATCCATACCCGTCTCCACTTCTTATGAGTTACAATTTCATTGAGGATAATAAACAAAGCAAAGGCATAATACCAGGATGCATAGTGAGGCTTTGAGGCTAAAAGGTGGGGTAAATTTTTATAAAAAAATACTGCTGAATTTGAAGTTGAAAGGTATTCAAAACAAGACAAGGCTAAATCCACTCCTGCCATAAGCACCATTAGGCCGGCAAAAAGCCGAAGTAAAAACAGCCTTTTTAATTGGGTGAAAAGCTGAGTAGTCATCATAAATAATGGCAGAAGCAATAAAGTAATCTTCAATCGCATATCGTTCCAGCCAATAGTCAGATTTTCTGTATACAGAATGCTGAGTAGGTGCAAAAGATAAAAAGCAATAAATGCTAAAGCTGTAGGTTTTGAAATCAATTGGAGCACCTTTTCATTATAGTGAAAAGTGAAAATCCATGTAAGCCCCAAAATGATGATACCACCCGTAAGCGGGATCTTAAAAAAGTCTTGCATGAACAAGCCTATTACAAAGCTCGCACATGCAAGGAAATAATAAGATGAGTTGTTTTGTGTTTTATTTAGCATCTATTTTACCTGAGAGAATCTCTTTATAACGATCGTTGTCATGAAGTACAGAAATGGCTTCCTCCAACACAATATCGTCTGCCAAAGAGGCTATAATTCTACCTTCTTGGTAGTAGTAACGCGCCATTAACTCACTTAGTATTAATTCAGATATTTGTGACTTATAGGTATGAATATCATCTTCTTTATAGGATTGTAGCTTTTTTTGAAGTACTTCTAAATCCATTTTAAACTCTTCATATTCATCCTCTACAAGGTCTATTAGCTCAGCTAATTCTTTTTCAGTATTGGTTTCATATTCGTAATCCTTATCTGTTAAGAAGTCAACAAAATCTTGATATAAATCGTTTGTAATTTTAAATTCTCCAGGACCATCAATCGTATCGTTATCTATAACAAACTGGGTAGCAAAATCAAAAATAAGCTGCTTAGAAAGTAGGCTTCCAACAATTTCCGCATACATATCTTGATCTACAATAATATCTGGATCTACACCACCGCCATCAAAAACTACTCTACCATTTTGTGTATGGAAAGCAGTTTTAAGCGAATCGGCAACCTGCCCTACACTCCCATCGTCATTTCTATTCCCATAATCTAGAGCTTGAATACAACGACCACTGGGCGTATAATATTTTGCTACGGTAACCTTAAGCTGTGCGTTGTAACTTAGCTTACGTGTTTGTTGCACTAAACCTTTTCCAAAACTCTTCTTCCCAATGACTACGCCTCTATCTAAATCTTGCATTGTTCCGGAAACAATTTCTGAAGCTGAGGCAGAACTTTGATTGATAAGAACAACCAAGGGCAATTCGGTATCTAATGGTTTATTATGGGTTTTATATGACTTATCCCATTGTTTAATTTTTCCTTTTGTAGAAACCACTTCCAGACCTTTATCAATAAATAAGTTACACAGATCTACTGATTCGTTCAGAAGTCCACCTGGGTTACCTCTTAAATCAAGTACTAAACCTTTGACCTCATTTTCATCTTTAAGTTTCTCAATAGCCTGCTTAACTTCATTCGCACAGTTTCTTGTAAAACTTCTAAGGCGCACATATGCAATTCCATCATCCACCATACCCATGTATGGAATAGACTTTACTTTCACTTCTTCGCGAGTAAAGACTTTCTTGATCGGTTTTTCTGTTCCAGGTCTTTCAATGAGCAATTCCACTTCTACTCCTGGTTGCCCTTTAAGAACGGAACTTACATCTTGAGTAGATTTTCCTTTTACTGATTTCCCATCAATTTGTAGAAGCTTATCTCCCGCAATAAGTCCTGCATTATCGGCAGGGAACCCCTTATAAGGCTCCGCTATAACGACGTAATCTCCTTTTTTACGAATCAATGCTCCAATACCACCATACTGACCTGTAGTTTGAAAACGAAAATCTTCAATGTCTGACTCGGGTATATAGGTTGTGTAGGGGTCAAGATCCTTGAGCATAGAGTCGATTGCCTTTTCAATCATCTCTCCAGGCTTGGTTTCATCTACATAATAGATATTTACTTCACGAAAGAGGGTAGTGAAGATGTCGAGATTTTTACTCACTTCAAAATAACCCGAAACAAAGGAAAAAGAAGAAATAGAAACGACTCCTACCACAGCCCAAAAGGCTAATTTTTTAAGTATTTTTTTCATAATCAAAATTTAAGGTACTGGATCATATCCCTCGCCACCCCAAGGATGGCAGCTACTAATACGTTTTATAGATAATGTAAACCCTTTCCGTAATCCATGTTTCTGAAAGGCTTCAATTGAATAGGATGAGCAAGTTGGCGTATACCTACAGGAAGCGGGTGTCCATGGCGAGATACCTTTTTGATAGACTTGTATCAAAAAGACAAACATCATTTTAATTAGATGGCTCAACTTCTGAAATAAAGCGTTCAAATACCTGTATTAGTTTAGGTTCTAATTCTGCAGTTTTCATTTTTTCTTTTGACGTATAAATCAAAAGTACTGCATAATTATCATTCAATTGGTAATACCATTCAACTTTATTAAGCCGAAACAGCTCACTAATTTTTCGTTTCATCTCATTTCTATCTACCGCTAGCGGAAAACGTTTTTTAGAAACTGAAAAAGCTATGCGAATAGGGAATTCCTGTTCTGTATCAACTTTCTTCCAAATAAGAACGAAAGGAAATTTTTTAGCAGAATGTCCGGCGCTAATTAAATCGCTGAAAACCATTTTACTTTTTAATCTTTCCATTTTGTGGAAGGTGTGCTTCATAGTTTTGTAAATGTAGAAAAAAACAATAAAAAAAGGGCGATGTAAATCGCCCTTTAAAGTTAAATAATCTTAAACCTATTTTTTGTTTGCATCCTTAATATACTGTTCAAGTGCCATTGTCATTGATGGAGCTTTCACAGAAGGTGCTTCAATATTCACTTTCAAACCAGCATCGGTAACTGCTTTTACGGTTGTTTGACCAAATGCTGCTATACGGGTGTTTTTTTGTTCGAAATCTGGGAAGTTTTGGAATAATGACTTTATACCTGAAGGGCTAAAGAAAACCAAAATATCATAATAAACATCATCTAAATCAGACAGGTCGCTACAAACAGTTTTGTAGAGTATAGCTCTAGAGTAGTTAATCTTATTGTCATCTAATAATTGAGGTATTAGAGGCTTCAATAAATCTGAGGAAGGAAGTAAAAACTTCTCTGTTTTGTGCTTTTTAATGGTATCAATAAGCTCAGCAAAACGTTGCTTACCAAAATAAATTTTGCGCTTACGATATGTAATGTATTTCTGTAGATAAAAGGCAATTGCTTCTGACATACAAAAGTACTTCATAGCGGTGGGTACATCAAAACGCATTTCCTCACATACTCTGAAATAATGATCAACCGCATTTCTACTCGTTAGAATTACGGCAGTATGGTCTGTTAAAGATATTTTTTGCTGACGCACTTCTGCACCATCTACTCCTTCTACATGAATAAAAGGACGGAAATCTACACTGACTTTTTGCTTCTTAGCTAACTCGTGGTAAGGAGAAGTATCACTTTTAGGCTCGGGTTGCGAAACAAGAATAGTTTTTACTTTCAAATTTTCTAGTGTTTAGGGGTTCCAGTCTTCAAATAAGTAGAGGTATATCTACACCTCTATCAATCAACAATCTAAACCGATTAACAACCATAAAAATGGTGCTACCTCGAAAGTGCAAAAATACAAAATAAAATAGTAACTATCAAACAATCCTTCTTTTCTCATATGAGTGAAAGCACTCATCTTACCACATGCTAGAGATACTAAAGAAATTGACACTATAAGACTTACGTTTTTCAAAGAAAAATCAGCAGACAAATACACATACAGGGAAATAATCAATATGGGACTAAAGAACAAATTAGCGTATTGTGTGGAGATAGAGAGGAATTCTCGAAACAATTTTTGTTGTTTAAATAGCACTGAGGCCATAAATAAGCTCAACCATTTTACACCTAAAAAAACAACAATAGTTACAGAAGAATAGATAAATGCATAATTATCGGTAACCGCATTAGAACAATAACTGAGGTAATTACAAAGCAATAAAGAGGCTACAAGAATAGAAGGTATGGATAGTAGCACCATAAAATGCTGTGACATTATACTTTGTCTACCATAATTAACTTGATATTGTTTATTAAAAGCTGATTTGAAAAAGTAAACTAATCGTCTAGAGTCGTTAATATATAAGAAAACATAAAGCAACACAATTACTAAAAAGAGGGTTAATACCCAAGCAGATTGTGGAGGCTCTCTAAGAATTTCTATCATTATTACACTTTTATCAAAACTAATAAAAAAAGGAGCCTAAAAAGGCTCCTTTTATATATTTTCGCAAACAATTAATTTACAATAATATTTCTAGTCGATCTTCTTGAATCCCCTTCAATCCTTAGGGCATAAACCCCTGGATCCATCATAGAAGGTAGTACAAATCTATATTCTTTTTGATTTAAAAAACCTTCAAACAAAACGATCTCAGACCCTTTCATATCCATTAAAGAAATACGTGTAGATTCTTCTAAGGTAGCTTCAAACACCAAATTGATTTGCTCGGCAACAGGGTTTGGATAAACAGAAAAATCAAATGAGTTTACCTCATCTAAGCCCACCCCAACATTAAATGCATAATTAGAAGCTATATGTACATCCCCAGCGTTATTCCCATTATTATTCGTTAACATCACAGCAGCATAAACAGTTGCTTCACCAACAAAGTCATCGGATGCAGTCCAGTTAAACTCCCAAGCATGGTGTGTACTCACTAAATTTTCATTCAGAGCTGTACCCGCTGTTTTATGAGTTATATAATTTTGAAAGATGATTTTAGTTAGGGTATTCGAAATAGTTGACAGTTCACCAATCTTAACACCGGCCCCATTTTCTATACAAGCCTGAAAACCTGCTTTGGTGTATTGAAAAGGGGTTGCACTTTGCGCTTCTATCAAAATGGTGTATTCTCTGGGTGCATTTTCTTGCATAGAGATTGTTATGAATTGATCTGTTGCAGACGGTCCAGAATGACAATAGGAAGTATTACAGGTGTTCCCGCCATCTCCTGGGGAACCTGTTTTCCCTGCCGGAGCACCACCTTGATAGGTATGTGCATTATTCTGTGTAACTAAAAAGGCTGTTAAAGCAATGCCTAAAATTGTAAATAACTGTTTCATAGTTTAGTTTTTAGTTCGTTTGATGGATCATTTTAATGGTCTTCACCAATTTACTATCTGAAGTCCATGCGGCGGTGTAAATTCCATTCGACAAAGATTCATCTGTCCAATTTAGCTCATACCTTCCTTTTTCTAGGTTCTGATTCATCAAAACCTTTACTAATCTTCCTTTTTGATCATAAACCTCTATTAGTGTATTCGCATTTTTGTTCAACACTAAAAACATCCGAGTAGAGATCTGAAATGGGTTGGGATAATTCTGACTTAAATCGCCATATTCTTTTTGAAGCTCATTAATCCCAATTGGACCTTCTCCAGATAAAACCACATCAAATGTTCCAAACCAATCGCCTGCAATACCAGGGTTAACCTGAATAATCCTATTGGCTGCCGAGGGACTACTAGCCCAAGGGTCTGAGGAGATGTCGGTATCTCCCGCAAAATAAATTTGAGTCACAAGCTCATCATAGCCTTCAGCTTGGACTTTTAAATGAATATGTGCAGGGCGGTATTGAGACCCATTTAGATATTTACCCGGAATGATAGACTCCAGATTGTAGTTTCCATTTTGATCCGTAATAATTTTACCTCTAAAATTATTGCCATTATTATCGTAGTCGCCACCTTCGTTGGCTTGCCAAAAGTCCATAACCGCATTACTTATCCCTGTTTCGCAATCTGTGCTAGTTAATCTACCCTCTAAAAAAAGTCGTTCGCCATTGTAATCTTCTGGAACTATAGAATTGGTTTCGGGAGCATTTTCAGAAAAGAAGGGACCCAATATATCGGGTGTTGTCGGCTCGCAAACTATAGCGTTACCAGCTTTAACTGTAAATGGAATGATTGAGGCAGCAAGAACCCCTAAGGAGCCTTTCTTCAAAAAATCTCTTCTGTTTGATTTCATAATTTCTAAAGTAGAATCTTATTATTGCAGGAATAAGTATCAAATATTATTCCAGCTATCTAATATACAATTTCTTAATAATTGGCAGCAAAACCAAGCCTAGTTAAATATTGCATTGGTATAGAATTCATACTAAGAATAATTCGATACATTTGCTTTCCAAACAAAGAGAATTTATGGCTACGGATCTATTTGAAGCTCCAGATTACTACAATCTAGACGACTTACTAAGCGAAGAACATATAATGGTACGCGACGCTACCCGCGATTGGGTGAAGCGTGAGGTATCTCCTATAATTGAGGATGCTTGCCAGAAGGCAGAATTTCCAAAGCAACTCGTTCCTGGGCTAGGAGCAATTGGTGCTTTCGGGCCTTATATTCCTGTGGAGTATGGTGGTGCGGGATTAGACCAAATTTCTTACGGTTTAATTATGCAAGAATTGGAAAGAGGTGACTCTGGAGTTCGCTCTACAGCCTCGGTACAATCTTCGTTGGTTATGTACCCTATTTACAAATACGGTAACGAGGAACAGAGAAAAAAATACCTACCCAAATTAGCTAGTGGCGAACACCTAGGCTGTTTTGGATTAACAGAACCGAATCATGGTTCTGATCCGGGCGGAATGGAAACGAATTTTAAAGATATGGGCGACCACTATCTTTTAAATGGTGCCAAGATGTGGATTTCGAATGCTCCGTTTGCAGACATTGCTGTTGTATGGGCGAAGAATGAAGAGGGTAGAATTCACGGATTAATTGTAGAGCGTGGCATGGAGGGGTTTACGACTCCTGAAACCCATGGAAAATGGTCACTTCGCGCTTCGGCAACTGGAGAATTGGTATTCGACAATGTTAAGGTTCCTAAAGAAAACTTATTACCTAATAAAAGTGGATTGGGAGCTCCTTTAGGATGCTTAGATTCTGCTCGCTTTGGTATTGCTTGGGGTGCTATTGGTGTGGCTATGGATTGTTACGATACAGCGCTACGTTATTCTAAAGAACGCATCCAATTTGGAAAACCAATTGGAGGTTTCCAATTGCAACAAAAGAAATTAGCTGAGATGATTACTGAAATCACCAAAGCTCAGTTACTTACTTTCCGTTTGGGTCAATTGCGTAACGAGGGACGCGCAACTTCTGCGCAAATTTCTATGGCGAAAAGAAACAATATTGAAATCGCTATGAAGATCGCTCGTGATGCTCGCCAAATGTTAGGTGGTATGGGTATTACTGGTGAATATCCGATTATGCGTCATATGATGAATATGGAGTCGGTAGTAACGTATGAGGGAACACACGATATACACTTACTAATTACTGGTTTTGATGTTACTGGAATTAGTGCTTTTAAGTAATTAAGTTGAAAGTTTAAGATTGAAAAATGAAAATTAGGGCTAATGTGAGTGAATAGTAAGTGGTAAATAGTGAAATACATCAGCCATTAGCACAAAAAAATCCCTCTCGAACATTCGAGAGGGATTTTTTGTGGCAATTTTCGGGTATAACAATCATCAATTCATCATCAATAATTATTCATTAACTCAAGCCTCTTTCTTTTTTTATGGCTTCATAAGCTTCTTGAACTTTCATAAACTTCTCTTTCCCCATTTTTTGTTGAGCTTCACTTAGGTCAGTCAATTTATCGGGGTGGTATTTCATGGCCATTTTTCTGAATGCCTTTTTCACTTCAGAATCTGTTGCGGAAGCTTCGATATCCAAAATCTTATAATTCTGCTTAGGTTCTTTATAGAACATGGCTTTTATTGAAGCTAAGTCATGTACATTGATGTGCATATACCCACCAATCTTTTCTATAGCCTCCACTTCTTTCTCGTCAATATGCCCATCGGCCAAAGAGATGCCGTAAAGGAAATGGATTAACTGAAGACGTTGAGCATGCGACAATTGCTTATCAATTTGCAAACATATCTGTCGCAGTGACACGTCTTTACTGTTGATAATATGTTTAAAAACTTTAAAACTCTCCTCGGCACGCTTAGCGCCAAACATCTGCTTAAAATGACTGCGTACATAATCTAACTCTCGTTGATCAACCTTACCATCAGCCTTAATCACATGAGCAGCTAAAATCAAAAGACTGATTTCGAACTGCGCTGCGGGTTGACTCATTCCCTGATAATGACGTTGAAACTTCTCCTGCTCATCGGCCTTACTAAATAGGGAGCCTAAAGAATAACCTAAAAAGGCCCCCATCGGGCCTCCAAACATCCATCCTAAACCACCTGCTATCCACTTTAATTGCATAATCTAAATTTTGTGTGAAGATGACAAATATTAAACCAATAACAAAGAGCTGACATTTTGTACTTTTATCGCCTATGTGGAAACGCTACAAACATAAAACTGTCAGAGATTTGGCATGGTGTCTTTATTCGGAAAACTTGTTAAGCCATCCTCTTTGTTTACAAAAGGACTGTTTGATTTCTGATTTTGATGCATTCGAAAAGCATTTAGATAGTTTAGACCAAGACCCTAAGTCTTTGATGGATTTTCTAGAATCAAAAAACACCTACAGACTCGGGCATTATTTTGAAGCTTTGGTGTTTTATTGGCTTTATGAATGCAACCGCTTTACAGTACTTGCCACTAACCAAGCTTTAAGAACCACAAAGGGAATTACCAAAGGTGAGGTAGATGTGATTGTTAAAGACAATTTAAGTGCTAAAATTGAGCATTGGGAATTGGCGGTAAAATTCTACTTGGCTTTTCCTGGCGAAAAGGAACCTCTTTTTATAGGACCTAATGCCAACGATTACCTGCATTTAAAACTGAAAAAATTGGTAGAACATCAATGTGCTATCCTGAAAACTAAAGAAGGAATTCAGCTTTTAGCCGATTTAAATATTGATGAAGTTGAAGCTTGTTTGTTTGTGAAAGGGGCTTTGTATTACCATCCCAAATTAAAATATCAGAAGTCTGTATTCGTAAATCGGCTACACAATAAAGGTTGGTGGATTTATAATAAAGAGGCAGAAGCGTTTTTAAAAGACGACTGCCAGTTTGTAGTATTACACAAAAAAGATTGGTTGAGTACCGTATCTCAAAACGAGAATTTACTTTCCAAATCGGATTGTCTCGAACGCTTAGATTCAGAATTATTAGACAGTCCGAGGAGTTTGTATTTAGCTTGTTTTAAAAATGGGGACTTGCAATCTACTGGTTTTATAGTACACAATAATTGGCCGAAGCTTTAAACCAAAAAAAGCCCCATCCAAAATGGACGGGGCTTCTATATAAAGAACTAAATCTCTTATAATTCGAACTTAATACCTTGAGCTAAAGGCAAAGAGGTAGAATAGTTAATTGTGTTTGTTTGACGGCGCATATACCCTTTCCAAGCATCAGAACCAGACTCACGTCCACCACCCGTTTCTTTTTCACCACCGAAGGCACCACCAATTTCAGCACCCGAAGTACCGATATTTACATTGGCAATACCACAGTCTGAACCAGCATGCGATAAGAAAAGTTCAGCTTCTCTTAGGTTAGTCGTCATAATTGCAGAAGACAATCCTTGAGGAACGTCGTTTTGCATAGCTATAGCCTCGTCTAAAGTAGAATACTTCATAAGGTATAAGATAGGAGCAAAAGTTTCGTGTTGTACAATGGCAAAGCTGTTTTTAGCTTCAGCTACCGCAGGCTTAACGTAACAACCAGATTCGTAACCTTCACCAGTTAATACACCACCTTCAACAAGTATATTACCACCTTCTTCCACAACTCTTTTTAAAGCAGAATTGTACATCTCAACAGCATCCGTATCGATTAATGGCCCAACGTGATTGTTCTCGTCTAATGGGTTCCCAATACTCAATTGCTTATATGCAGAAGTTAATTTTTCTGTTAAAGCATCGTAAATACTTTCGTGTATAATTAATCTACGAGTAGAAGTACAACGTTGTCCAGCTGTACCAACAGCACCAAATACAGCACCAATGATAGTCATTTCTAAATCTGCATCTGGTGTAACGATGATACAGTTATTACCACCTAATTCTAAAATAGATTTACCAAAACGTTGCGCTACTGCAGAACCTACAATTCTACCCATACGAGTAGAACCGGTAGCAGAAATTAAAGGAACACGTTTGTCGTTTGTCATCCACTCACCCACATTGTAATCACCATTTACGAGTGCACAAATACCTTCTGGTAAGTCGTTGTCTCTTAATACTTCTGCCATAATGTTCTGACAAGCTACACCACACATTGGTGCCTTTTCTGAGGGCTTCCAGATACATACATTACCACAAATCCATGCTAAAGCTGTATTCCAAGCCCAAACCGCAACTGGGAAGTTGAATGCAGAAATAATTCCTACAATCCCTAGTGGGTGGTATTGGTCGTACATACGATGACCAGGACGCTCAGAGTGCATCGTCATACCGTTTAACTGCCGAGAAAGACCGACAGCGAAATCACAGATGTCAATCATCTCTTGAACTTCGCCTAAACCTTCTTGGTACGATTTCCCCATTTCATAGGAAACCAATTTACCTAAAGGCTCTTTATTCTCACGCAATTTATTTCCAAACTGACGAACGATCTCACCACGCAAGGGTGCTGGCATCACTCTCCAATCTTTATACGCATGTTGACCTGCAGCAACAATTGCTTCGTAGTCTTCTTTTGTAGTTACAGCAACTTTACCGATTAACTTCCCATCTACTGGAGAGAAAGATTCGATTAAATCTGTAGTACTACCCAACCAGTCTTTCCCTGTTGAGCTTCCTTTATTTACTTCTGCAAGGCCTAAAGTTTTTAGGGCTTCTTGTATACCAAATTGATCCATGATTATGTTGTCTTGAAATTGTGGTGCAAAATTACAAATTCCTGTTTAACCAAAATAGTTAATCAGAAAATAGGTTGATGATATCGTTCCCATTGGCTAAAAGCAATAAGCCTATTAATAAAAAGAAGCCTATCATTTGAGCATACTCTAAAAATTTATCTGAAGGCTTTCTTCCCGTCACAATCTCCCACATTAAGAACATTACATGTCCACCATCTAAGGCGGGAATCGGTAGAATATTCATAAATGCTAAGATGATAGAAAGGAAAGCGGTGAAATTCCAGAAGTGTCTCCAGTCCCATTCAGGCTTAAATTGTTTCCCCATAGTGATGAAACCACCCAAACCTTTCCAAGCACCTGTCTCTGGGTTTAAGATTAATTTAAACTGCTGAACATAAGAATCCAACTTATCTATAGCCATTGCTGTTCCTGCAGGGAAAGACTCAAAGAAACCGTATTCTCTATGATCGTAGATAATCAATTCTGTAGGTGGGACATAATAAACCCCCATTCTACCTTTTCTACCTAAAGAAACATCAAAGTTAAGCGTATCCAAACCTCTTAAAACAGAAAGCGTAATATTTTGATCTGCTAGGCTTGGTAGTTTTGTAATATAATCGGAGAAATACAAAGCTTCTTCCCCATTTAGAGCGATGAGCTGATCACCAACTTGAACGCCCGCTTTTTCTGCAGCCGAACCTTTTTCGAATTTTTGAGCTATATAAGGCCATGCTAAACCGATAAACCCACCCTGTCCTTTTTTCTCAATAAATTGCTCTATAATATTCGTTGGAATTGGGATACTTACTCGTTCTCCTTTTCTTTCAACGATTACTTCCGAAGCTCCAGAAATTAGGATTGCTTCAGGGATTTCGGTGAAACTCTCGTAATAAACTCCGTCTACAGTAAGGATTTTATCTCCGTTCTTGAAACCCAGATCTTCAGCTAATTCAGAACATTCAATACCATATTTGGCATTTTCAGTTTTCAGATAATCATCCCCCCAAGTAAATAAAATCATGGCGTAAATACCCATGGCCAAAACCAAGTTTACGGTAACACCACCCAACATAACAATTAAACGTTGCCAAGCAGGTTTAGAACGAAATTCCCAAGGTTGTGGCTCAGAATTCAAGTGGTCGGTATCCATCGACTCGTCTATCATACCCGAGATCTTCACATAACCTCCTAAAGGCAACCAACCGATACCATACTCAGTATCGCCAATTTTCTTTTTAAAGATAGAAAAGTAAGGATCGAAGAATAAGTAGAACTTCTCTACTCGTATTTTGAAGAATCTAGCGGGTATAAAATGTCCTAATTCGTGTAATACGATTAGGAAGGAAAGACTCAAGAAAAATTGAGCTGCTTTGATTAATGTTTCAGTCATTGTATTAAATCTTGTCTGTTGTTATTCTGCGTGCTTCGGCATCCGTAGCAATATAATCTTCTAGTGTAGGTTGGGGAACAAATGTACATTTTTGAAGCGTATCTTCAATAATATCAGACATCTGTAAAAATCCTACTTTTTCATTTAAGAAAGCATCTACTACAACCTCATTCGCAGCGTTTAAAATACACGCTGCATTCCCTCCCATATTCATAGCGTTATAGGCTAATTGTAGGTTTCTAAACGATTCTAAATCTGGTTGTTCGAACGTTAAATTTGGGTAATCCATAAAGTTGAATCGCTCAAATTTATTTGGCAAACGATCTGGATACGCCATAGCATATTGAATCGGAAGCTTCATATCTGGCAATCCCAACTGTGCTTTTATCGAGCCATCTTGAAACTGAACCAAAGAATGAATGATCGATTGTGGATGAACGATCACCTCAACTTGTTCAGATTTTAATCCGAACAACCATTTTGCTTCTATCACCTCCAAGCCTTTATTCATCATACTTGCCGAGTCGATGGTAATTTTAGCGCCCATATCCCAATTAGGATGTTTTAAGGCTTGCGCTTTGGTAACCTTCAACAAATCTTCGCGACTCATCCCTCTAAAAGGGCCTCCCGAAGCTGTCAAAACAATCTTCTCTATCGGATTTTGGAATTCACCCGTCAAACATTGAAAAATAGCCGAATGCTCAGAGTCTACGGGATAAATATTCACCCCTTTTTCCTTGGCTCTTTGGGTTACCAACTCTCCGGCAACAACTAAAGTTTCTTTATTGGCTAGCGCTATATTCTTTCCTGCATCAATAGCGGCTAATGTCGGAATCAATCCTGCATAACCAACTAAAGCTGTCAAAACCAAGTCAACCGTTTCCATTTGCACCACTTGCGATAATGCTTCCGCTCCAGCGTAAACTTTTATGTGATGCGAATCGAGTGCAGTGTATACCTTGTCGTACAATCTTTCCTCGCCTATAACCACCACGTTTGGTTGATGCGCTATCGCTTGCTCAATTAATAAATCTGCATTGCGATGAGCCGTCAAAACCTCTACCTCAAAATGGTCTTTTTGCTCTAGAACAACTTCTAAAGCTTGAGTCCCAATAGAACCTGTTGAACCCAATATGGCTAGGCGTTTTTTTGTCATAAGCGCAAAGATAATTATTTAGTTGATGGTTTGTAGTTATTGGCGGTTAGTTTGTGTTAAAAGCAGTCAGCAGTCAGGTATGAGCTTTTAGCAAATTACATATTACACTTCATCAACTACTAGCAAACAACTACCTTAGTGGCATGAATGAAAAAATATTCTTTGCTCATGCCAATGGTTTTCCAGCTGAGGTGTATGGCGACTTATTTGAACAATTAAGCAATCTTGATGTCGATTATATCCCTATGCTCGCACATGGGAAATATCCGATTAGGAATTCGTGGAAAGATGTGGTTCCAGAAATCATAGATTATTTTGAAGCAAATTATAGCCAACCTGTTTGGGCTATAGGACATTCTTTTGGGGCGGTGAGTTTAGCTTTTGCAGCAGAACAAAGACCCGATTTATTCAAAGGACTTATTATGATGGATCCTCCTGTTCTATCGAGAAAAATTAGATGGATATTGGCCATCACACAATGTTTAGGGATTTCACAAAACATTATGCCTTTAGCGAAAAAGTCTGCCAAGCGTTCCGACCAATTTCCATCAAGAGAATTTGTAGCAGGGAAACTTCGAAAAAAGTTTTTGTTTAAAAACTTCGGGCACGCATCCTTCGATAATTACATTAAATATGGATTTAAAGATGCTGAAAATGGAATCACTCTTCGATTTAAAAAAGAGATAGAGACTACAATATTTGCCTTGACGCCTTCATTTTATAATCCAGTAAAACTGACAATTCCTAGTTATTATCTTTACGCTACACAAGGCGACATTGCTGTTACACGCAATATCAACTCTATAAAACACCTATTCCCAAAAACGCAATTTATTGCTTTTGAAGGGGGGCATTTATTTCCTTTAGAGCAAACTGAAAAATGCGGCAAGGAAATTGTTGCCATCATTAATCAATTATAAGCCTCTTAGATCAAAGGTAAGTGTATCATCATAAAAACCCCAATGAAAAAACTTCTCCTCTCAATAGCCATCCTACTCTCAATAGTTGCTAAAGCACAACCTTACAACTCCTATTTTACAGGAGATGTTACTGATGTGGATACCAATCCTGATTACGGTATTTGCTTGATGGGCGGTTCTACCGAAGATGACCGCGCCATGATTTGGTTTTTAGAGAAAGCAAATGGGGGGGATATTCTTGTCATTCGCGCAAGTGGTTCTTATGGATATAACGATTACTTCTACTCTGACTTAGGTGTTGAAGTAAACTCCGTTGAAACAATCGTTTTCAATAGTGCAAGTGCTGCTACGGATGCTTATGTATTGCAACAAATTGCCAATGCCGAAGCGATTTGGATAGCGGGTGGCGATCAATCGGATTATATCAATTATTGGAAAGATACCGAAGTTGAAACTCTACTCAACAACCATATAAACGTGAAGCAAGCAGTTATTGGTGGGACAAGTGCCGGAATGGCGGTTTTGGGCGCTTCTTATTTTTCGGCTTTAAATGGAGGGCTCTATAGTTCTGAAGCTTTAGAAGATCCGTACAATACCTTTATGACTATTGGTCACAACGATTTTTTGGAGGTCCCTTTATTAGAAAATACAATTACCGACACGCACTTTAGCGAAAGAGAACGCGAAGGTCGCTTATTGACTTTTATGGCGCGTATGAACAACGAATTGGGAGAAAGATCTTTTGGTATTGCTTGCGATGAGTACACCGCTGTGTGTATCGACTCTTCGGGCTTAGGTGCCGTTTATGGCGAGTGGCCCGAATACGATGATTTTGCCTTTTTTGTACAAATGAATTGTGAAGAAGGAAATGCGCCTGAAAACATGCAACCGGGAGCTCCTTTTACATGGGATTTTAATGGGCAAGCCGCTAAAGTGTATAAAGTGGGCGGAACCACAACAGGCGAAAACTACTTAGACCTTAAGGACTGGCAAACCGGAAATGGTGGAGAATGGTTGCACTGGTCTGCTGTAGATGGAACTTTTAATTCTGAAACTGGGAGCGCTGCCGATTGTAATGACGTAAGCATTAAAACTATTGTTCTTGCAAACCCACATAGAATTTTAGTAGAATCGATAGATCTTATGGGAAGAACAATTTCTGAAAATTATTTTGGGCTTGTGATAGATATTTTTGATGATGGTTCAGTACAAAAGAGAGTTCAGATGAAATAAGAAATTTCACACTTACTACTATTCTACAAGCTATATTATTGGTTATAATTTAATTAAGCAATACGCTCATTACACCCGAATACCGTGCTTCGACAGGTTCAGTATGACATGCTATATTTTACTTACCATCCAATAAAATCATCCTAGGAATAGCCAGGAATACTGTCCCTCAACTGTCATCCTGAGCTTGTCGAAGACTTTTTCTTGTTGGACAGATGAACTATTTCATCCCAGTCATCTCTCATTAAAGCTTCTTCCTTAGTTCTTGACCAGCCCTTAATCTGCTTTTCAAAATCAATTGCTTCATTAATATTCGTAAAATATTCTTGATAAAGGAGTGCAAAAGGTCGTCTAGTGTAAGTGTAAGCTTTTTTATTTGAGCCTTCGTTATGTTCTTTTACTCGTCTATCTACATCATTGGTTACTCCTGTGTAGTATGAATCATCTGAACACTGCAAAATATAAACATAATAGTATTTCATAATTATAGTATTTACGATTATCGCTCTTCGAAAGACTAAGAGTGACATGGTTTATTATTATTATTATTAGGTTATAATTTAGTTAAAAAATCGTTCATAACAATCGTATGCTATGCTTCGACAGGCTCAGCATGACATACTAATATTCCACTTGGCATCCATTACAAATCATATGTGGAACAGCAAGAAATGCTGTTACTCACCTGTCATCCTGACCCGATAGCTATCGAGCCTTTCGAAAGATGATCAGATAAGTCATTTGAAAAGGAAACATCGTAGCAACCACATATCGTGCTTCGACAGGCTCAGCATGACATGCTTTATTGTTTCATAAATACCCCCTCAAGGGCCCATTATCAAAAAACCCTCCTCCCGTATGTACGGGAGGAGGGTTTTTAAATTCTGTAAAGAGATTCTTACTCTCCTTTCACTAAGTCCATTTCGTCTACCAAGTGAGTTGCGCCAGCATATTTATCAACGATAAATAACACGTAACGAATATCACAAGAAATAGTTCTTTGTAATTCTGGTTCGAAAGCGATATCACCACTCATTGCTTCCCAGTTACCATCGAATGCAGTACCGATAAGGTGACCTTTAGCATTGATTACCGGAGAACCTGAGTTACCACCTGTAATGTCTGTATTGTGAATGAAGTTAACAATTAACTTACCGTCTTTATCAGCATACTGACCGTAGTCTTTAGCTTCGTATAAGTCGATAAATTTTTGTGGTAAATCAAATTCATGATCACCAGGAATAAACTTCTCGATAACACCTTCTAAAGTCGTTACGTAATCGTACTGAACAGCATCAGCAGGAACGTAATCGCCAACAGTACCAAAAGTTGTTCTCATAGTAGAGTTCGCGTTCGGGTAGTAGTTTTTCTCTGGGTTCATCTTGCGAAGACCATCAACGAATAAACGATTCCCTTTTGTCAGTTTCGCTTCAGCTTCTGCATTCGCAGAACCCATTCCGAAGTAAGACTGAATTACAGATCCAGAAGCAATAACCGCTAAATCTTTTGCTAATTTCTTAGCCTTCGGAGCGGCAATAAATGCAGCAAAACGAACTTCGTCAGTAAAGTATGATTTAGCATACATCTTAGCAGCATACTTTGTAAAGTTGCCTTTGTATTTCTTGTTTACGTGAGCGAAGAAACTCGGCTGCTGTGAAGCATCTACTTCAGCTTCGTATTTAGCAAACAATTTAGCGAACTGCTCTTCATCTAAAGCGGCATCGTAGTTTTTAAAGTGCTCTGCAGCGAACCCTTCAAGCTTAGTAATAATACCTGCTTTCTCATCTGCATCTTCAGTTTCAATTAACTGATCGATCATGCGCTTCGCACGGAATGCAAATAAAACTACATCTGTACCACGAATACCTATTTCAGAAAGGAAGTTAGCCCCTTTTTCAGTGGCATCCATTGCTTCATAAGCTTCAGCAATTAAGCTAAGCGCTTCGCCATACTTCGCTTTGTTTTCTTCCGAAGAATTAGCAAAGGCAGTATAATCAGCTTCGATAGCTTGTTTCTTTCCGTAAACATTCAAACGTTTCAATCCTTTAGACTGACCGATGAAGTACTTCCAGTAGTTTGCTGTTTGTGCATATTTAGCGGCATATTGAATACGAACTGCAGAGTTTGCATCCATGTGCTTCTTCATAATATTCAATTTCAAGTCGCGGATATCAACGATAGTTGGCGCTTTGATGTCTAACATTTGCTTTACTCCCCAAGAAGTTAAGAAACGGTCAGTAGAACCGGGGTAACCCCAAACCATAGTATAATCATCATTTTCTACCCCTTCTAAAGAAACTGGTAAGTGGTGGTAGAAAGCATCGTTTTGTTCACGTAAAGCTTTCGTCAATGGAACGTTTTCTTCAGCATATTCTGCAGGAGTACCATTTGGAGCACAATAGATACGGAACATAGAGAAATCGCCAGTATGACGTGGCCACATCCAGTTGTCGGTATCTCCACCGTATTTCCCTACAGACGAAGGCGGCGCACCTACTAAACGAACATCGTTAAAACGCTCGTAAACGAACATATAAAATTCGTTTCCTTCGAAGAAAGATTTCACCTTAGCGATATAATCGTTCCCTTCAGTAACCTCAGCTTTAATAAGTTTTGTTTCAGCATCAATCGCTTGCGATCTTTCTTCTTCCGTCATCTCGTCGTTTACAACAGCTAAAATACGAGCTGTCATATCTTCCATACGGATTAAGAAATCGACGTGTAGATCTGGATTCGCTAGTTCTTCCGAACGATCCATTGCCCAGAAACCCTCTGTTAAGTAATCGTTTTCTACCGTAGAGTGGTCTTGAATAGCCCCGTAACCACAGTGGTGGTTGGTTAAAACTAAACCTTCTCCAGAAATCACCTCTCCAGTACAGAAACCACCGAAACTTACGATAGCATCTTTTAGACTAGAATGGTTAATGCTGTATAATTCTTCAGCCGTTAATTGCAAACCTGCCGCTTGCATATCCACTTCGTTCAATCTCTTAACGAACATTGGTAACCACATTCCTTCGTCTGCTTTCACTAGTGATGGAGCAGCAAAAAGAATCGCCATAGTCAAGACTAAAATTCTCTTAAACATCTGATTGTTTTTTTCTGTTAGTAATAAGTCTAGCAAAGAAAAGAAATATTCGCGTTACTAAGGTGTCTAGTCGTTAGTATCTAGTAGCTGTAACTGTTAAAAATTGTGAAAAGACTAAGGCACCTCGAGAGGAGTAAATAGGAATTCTTTAATAGTGGCAAGTTACAAGGTGCCTCCAGCTCTCGTCAATTTCTTAAAACCTCTATCAGCATCGTTCATCAGCTTTAAATGCCCCGCGCATATGTAATATCCATTGAGATTCATTTAGTGGGGAAACGCCTTTGTAAGTCCTGATTTTATCTGGAGTAGTATTGGTTTTTTCGTAACCATCTAAACTCAACTTAAGACGTCCTTTTCCTGAAGTGGTAGCATTAAATTTTATTGAGTAATTCATGGCAGCAGCTACGGATACTCTTCCACTTATGATGAAAGAATCCAACTCGAAAACAGGAGAATCTATTTGGGCATTCATTTGGTTTAAATCACTAGAAATAGCTCCTAACAAATTCTGATTAGCTTTGATTTCAAAAGCATACATGGGTTCTAATAAGACTGTTCCGGCATTTTCTAATCCTCTGAGAACAGCCATCGGGGTAGCCAATAAAAAATCTCCGGGGTTTGAATGAACAGTATGTTCAGAACCGGCTATAAGTGTGATGGATAAATCGGTAACTTCATAACCATGAATCCCTTGTTTTAGAGCCCAAGGAATGGCTCGTTTTACTTCATTAATATACTTATTACTTATGTCGCTTGTTCTTACTTTTGAAGTAAACGATACGCCAGTTCCCAGTGGTGCAGGCTCAATCAAGAATGTCATAATTGCCCAGCACGGTTTAGGCATCCAATAACGCACATAACCTTCGGCTGATTTAGAGGGTGTTTCTTTATAAATTATTTTGGGCTGCTTAAATTCTGCTTCTATCGTCCATCTTTCTAATAAATTCTCTTTCAGAACCTCCGTTTGAATAGGCCCTAAAATTTTTAGGTGAAATTCCTTTTCGTCCTTAAACCATTTAAAATCTAATTTTGGGTCTTCAATATTGAGGATATCTAAAGCGTCTCCCAATTTTTGATAGTCTTTTTCGTCCTTTGCTATAACTTGTACATCAAGTACAGCATTACTAATTTTTGAATATTTATCAGTCAGATTTTCAGAACCTAAAACATCCCCAGAAAGTATAAGTTCGGAGGTCGTAATCACTCCTATTTCTCCAGGATAGAGCTCAGAACATTGGACTAGAGTCCCTAGTTTGGGTTTAAGTATCTGATTAATTTTAATGTCTTTGTCTAGCTGCTGAGAGCGAATAAGGTCTTTGCTTTTAAGTATGCTTCCATAAGACTTAATATAAGCTAAGCGGCCTTTTTTTTCGTGGAGTGTTACTTTAAAAACTTTTGCAGCAGGCTTAGAGTATTCGTTTTTTGGAGGTGGTAGTAGGCTTGAAATACAATTTAACAATTCTGTAATTCCCAAACCTAATTTAGCGCTACCAAAGAGCGAAGCATAAAGTGCTCCTGATTTTATATGCTGCTTTCCTTTTTCTAAAATCTGTTCCAAATCAGAGGTATCACCTTCGAGATATTGTTCTAGAAACGACTCATCACATTCTGCTAGGTTCTCCATTGACTTATCAAGAATGCTGGAGCCAATATGATTTTCACTTTGGGTAAACGATACTAATTTAGGTTTGTCTGGATCAGACAAATCCGGATAATTTAAAGCGAAAAGCTTAGCACCTAAGTCCTTTTGAAAATCTAAAAAAACCTGCTCTACATCTACTCCAGCTCTATCAATTTTATTAAAGAAAATGATCACAGGAAGTTTTCGCTCCACCAAGCTTTCCCAAAGATTAATGGTATGTGCTTGAACACCTTCCTTTGCAGAAACCACCAATATTACAGCATCTAATATCGATAGGGATCGATCAACTTCAGCGGCAAAATCAATATGACCTGGGGTGTCTACCAACTGGAATAAACGAGTATTCCATGAGAAATTTACGAAAGCGGATTTTATGGAAATCCCTCTTCTTTTTTCCATAGCTAAATCATCCGTAATAGCCGAACCTTTATCTACACTACCCAAAGATGTAGTCGCTCCAGAATGATGCAGGAGACTCTCGGTAATGGAGGTTTTTCCGGCATCTACATGGGCTATAATCCCAATCGTTAAAACTGTTGTATCTGACATATTTTGACTGTAAAGACTTAGGTTATTGTGATCTCCTCAATTAATCCTCATCTACCATATCATAAGACCAATCCTCATCCATCCACTCGTCAATTTCTTTGAAGTTTTCGAGTTCTCTACGGTCTCTTTTTGTAGGTCTTCCCAAACCAATCTCTCTATCCTCACCCGACACACGACGTCCATGAAAAGCTCTGAATTTTTCTCTTTCTTCTAATGAAGTTAAATCTTCGTAACAATCTTTCGCAATGGAAAAGCCAACACGTGATTTGAGCAGTTCTAAAATTTTGAACTCTAACTTCAAGCCTTTTTTGTCAACCGAAATCAAATTATCTACCATAACCGTTCGGGCAGGCTTACACTTAGAGCCATTTACTCTAATCTTACCCGACTTACAGGCCTGAGTGGCTATGCTTCTTGATTTAAAGATGCGTACCGACCAAAGCCATTTATCAATTCTTACTTTCTCCATCTTTAAAATAGTTGTTCAATTTTTGAGCTTTACTCTTGCCCAATACTTCTGTTAATTCTGTAAGCGACGCTTCTTTAATTCTTTTTATAGACTTGAATTTCTTCAATAAATCAACCTTCGACTTGGGTCCTATTCCTGTAATATCATCCAATTCGGAATGTAAGCCCGATTTAGACCTTAAATTCCGATGATGCGCCAAACTAAAACGGTGTGCCTCATTTCGCAAATGCTGAATCAACTTTAATGACTCCGAGCGTTTGTCGATATATAGAGGGACCGAATCGCCAGGGAAATAGATTTCTTCTAGGCGTTTTGCAATCCCAACAATGGCAATCTTACCACGAAGCTCTAATTTGTCTAAAGCTTTTAAGGACGAACTCAACTGTCCTTTTCCTCCATCGATGATGATGAGTTGTGGGAAAGGTTCATTTTCTTCTTTCAACCTTTTATAACGGCGATAGACCACCTCTTCCATAGAGGCAAAATCATCGGGACCTTCTACGGTTTTGATGTTAAAATGACGATAATCTTTTTTGCTGGGCTTGGCATTTTTAAAAACCACACAAGCTGAGGCAGGACTCGTTCCCTGAATATTTGAATTATCGAAACACTCAATTTGTATAGGCAATTCCGATAAACGCAAATCTTTTTGTACTTGCTCTAAAATTCGTTTACTATGACGTTCTGGATCGACAATCTGAATTTTCTTCAACTTTTCCTGACGCATATATTGCGCGTTTCGAAGCGATAAATCGATGAGTGCTTTTTTATCACCTCGCTGAGGAACATAAACTTTAACTTCTTCCCAAGGACTAGTGATTTCCTTATTGAGGATAATTTCCTTGGTAGTGGAATGAAATTTCTCTCTGATTTCCAGAACCGCCATGGTTAGTAAATCTTCATCGGCCTCCTCCAGTTTTTTCTTGATTTCGAGATTATGCGATTGGATGATAGCTCCATTTACAATCTTGAAATAATTAACATAAGCCGAATCGGTATCCGAGAAAATGGTAAAAACATCTACATTGTGAATAGTAGGACTTACCACCGTAGATTTTGATTGGTAGTTTTCCAGCGCGTCTAATTTCTCTTTTAATTCTTGCGCTTTTTCAAACTCCAAATTGGCTGCAAATTCGTGCATCTGCTCTTTTAAGGGTTGAATAATACTCCGCGTATTTCCCTTTAAAATAGTTCGAATTTCTGAAATCGATTTATTGTAATCCTCTTCGTTTTGGAGCGCCTCGCAAGGCCCTAAACATTTCTTGATGTGATAATCTAAGCAAACCTTAAATTTTCCTTTCTCTATATTCTCTTCAGTCAAATTAAACGCACAGGATCGTAACTGATAAAGCTGTTTTATCAATTCTAACAACACCTTCATGGCGCGTGCCGAAGAGTAAGGCCCAAAATATTCTGAGCCATCTTTTACAACATTACGAATTGAAAATACTCTCGGGAAACGCTCTTTTTTAATACATATCCAAGGATAGGTTTTATCGTCCTTCAACATTACATTATAGCGTGGCTGAAGTTTCTTTATCAGATTATTCTCTAATAAAAGGGCATCCACCTCACTCTCTACAACAATGTATTCTATACGCTCGATTTTAGAAACCAAAACGCGCGTTTTACCATAATTGGAATGTTCTTTATGAAAATAGGATGAAACACGGCGCTTTAAACTCTTGGCTTTACCTACATAAAGTATCACATCATCCTTATCAAAATACTGATACACACCAGCACTACTTGGAAGCGTTTTTAAAAATTGAGCGATATGTTCTTTTACTTTTGACATTGCTCAAATGTAAGGATTCAGTTTGGAAATCGTGAAACGTGAAACGTAAAAGGTAAGTCGGCGGCAAGTAATCAGTATATGGTAATAAGTAAAAAAGATACTTAACAAATATGTATGTGCGCCAAAAAGGGTTTTCGACTGGCTCAAACTGACAAATACAACCTGTCATCCTTAGCTTGTCGAAGGAAAAGGGTTTGTTGACATTACTAAATCAACTCATTTCACACAATAATTTATTTGTTACTTTTGTTGTTGTATAACTAGAAAAACAATATGAAAAACGTAAAAGTATATGGCGCCGATTGTTGCTCAGATTGTATTACAGCCAAAAACTTCTTGAATTCAAAGAATATTGATTTTGAATACATCGACATTACAGAAGATGAGACTGCAGTAGCTTTTGTAGAAAAAGTGAATGATGGAAAACGAATCATTCCCACTTTATTAATCGATGGAGAGACTTATACCAATCCTGGGATTCCTGGTTTGATAAAACTATTTAAATAAAAAAAAGAGGCTTAAGCCTCTTTTTTTTATGTCCAAAACTCACGCTTCTTATTGCGTTCGGTTTTCATTTTCAAATACTGTTCTGTAGGAACTTTTATAAAAGAAGGATGTTGCTCAATAGCGTATTCCAATTGTTCAACAATTTTATCAACCGAATCGTTTTCATAATCAATTTCGAGTGGCTTTTTAATCACCATCGATTGCAAGATTCCCTTTTTCTTAATCAACAATCCTCGTTTATCAAACGACCTACGAAAGCCATCGATAACCACAGGCACTACAATGGGTTTAAACTTCTTGATGATATGAGCTGTTCCTTTTCGAATGGGATTAAATGCTTTGGTCGTTCCTTGTGGGAAAGTAATTACCCAACCATCTTCTAATGCAGTTCCAATATTTGTAATGTCTTTAAAATCCACTTGCTTATTAACCGACTCCCCAGCTTCGCGCCAAGTACGAGTAATAGAAACAGCACCTATATAAGACATCACTTTAGGTAAGAACCCAGACTTCATCGTCTCGGATGCCGCCACATAATACAAATTGGTTTTTGGCTTCCACAAATACGATACATTCTTAATACTGTCAATTCTCCCTTTTAGGGAAGCATTAAATACGTGATGCATCGCAGTAACATCCGCAAAATACGTTTGATGATTCGAGACAAACAGAATATTCCGCTCCGGAAGCTCTCTAATGATTTCCGAACCTTCAATTTTCAGACTGTTAAATCCTTGGTAACGCCTATGTGATAGACCACCCAACAATCGAATTAACCAGCGTTTTAAAAATATATAATGCCCAAAAGGGTCTTTTTCAAACAATCCCATATAAGAGTTAATGGTAAGCCGACAAAGCTAAACAATTTCTTGGGTAGTACTAAATATAGGAGTCAGGAGTCAGAATTCAGGAGTTAGAGTAGTTGATGAAGAACTGTGAACGTTGAACATGTTTGAAAGATTGACGCTTCGACAGGCTCAGCGTGACAAACATTGGGACGTTTATTCCTGCACTGGTGGCAAAATCTTTTTTAGTCTTAGTGCTCTGTTCATAATAATGCACTAACAAGCAAGTGGGGTACATCTTACTGCTTACGCTTTTACAAATAGCCTTTTTCTAGAAGGCTCTCGGCAATCTGAACGGCATTAGTTGCTGCTCCTTTGCGCAAATTATCAGAAACCACCCACATATTTAAAGTGTTTCGGAATGATTCATCTCTGCGGAGTCTCCCAACAAAAACATCATCCTTACCCTGGGCATACTTTGGCATCGGGTACGTGTTGGTGTCGGTATTATCCTGTAAAATCAAACCTTGTGTTTTGTGAATAGTTTTGCGAATAGTAGCTAAGTCAAAGTCATTTTTGAAGGTAACATTAATACTTTCTGAATGCCCTCCCATTACCGGAACACGCACTGCAGTTGCCGTTATACCAATGCTTTTATCACCAAGAATCTTACGAGTTTCGTGCACCAATTTCATTTCTTCTTTGGTATAACCCGTAGGAGTAAAATCATCGCAATGTGGCAGACAGTTTCTATGAATTGGATACGGATAAGCCATCGCGCCTTTGTCGCCTGCCTCCTCATTTTCGAGTTGTTGCATGGCTTGAATCCCGGTTCCGGTTATAGACTGATAGGTAGAAACGATGATGCGCTCCAAGCCATATAATTTGTGTAATGGCGCCAAAGCCATAACCATTTGGATGGTGGAACAATTTGGGTTTGCAATAATTTTATCTTCAGCAGTTAATTCGTCTGCGTTAATTTCAGGGACAATTAACTTATGATTAGACTTCATTCGCCAAGCGGATGAATTATCGATTACTGTGGTGCCGATTTCTGCAAATTGAGGAGCCCATTCCAAAGAACAGTTTCCACCTGCTGAAAACAAAGCTAAATCTGGTTTCTGCAAAATCGCCTCTTCCAGGCTTTGAACTCTATAAATTTGTCTTTGCCAAGAAAGCTCCTTCCCCACAGATTTCTCTGAAGCTACAGGGATCAATTCGGTAATCGGAAATTGACGTTCTGCCAATACCTTCAACATTATATTTCCCACCATTCCGGTGGCGCCAATAACAGCTACTTTCATAAATATCTAATAAGCTTCAAATATAAGATATATCTAATGTCTATTTTTTGTAACTTAATAGAAATAATAAAATGATTGAATGATGAAATATATGTACCTAGCTCTACTGAGCTCAAGCATTGCTGTAGCACAAATTTCTGATGATTTTACTGATGGTAACTTTACTGAAAACCCCATTTGGTATGGGATGCAATCACATTTCGAAGTTGATACTCTAAGTCGACTACACCTGAATGCTCCCAGCGAAACTTCAGCTTCACATTTGTGTCTTAAAAGTCAGATTTTGGAAAATGCAAGCTGGGAAATGAGTCTGAAAATGGACTTCAACCCTTCCTCCTCCAACTATGTCGATTGGTATATTATGGCGAATGATTCTCTACTCGAAAGCTCTACTGACGGTTATTTTATTCGCATTGGAGACACTGAAGATGAAGTATCATTATACCGTAAAAAAAATGGTGAAATAACAAAGATTATTAACGGATTAGATAATCGAGTAGACCTCAATCCTGTTGAAATAAAGCTAAAAGTAGAACGAAGTACGGGAGGGTGTTTTTCATTGTGGGTAAACCAACTAGATGGGAGTGCATGGCAACTTGAAGGTGTCATTCAGGACACCCAAATAAACAGCGCACAATATGCTGGGGTAAATTGCGTATATACCTCAAGTCGAAGCAATAAGTTCTATTTCGATGATTTTTTCATTTCCGGAGATCCTTTTATCGACACAATACCTCCCGTTATATTAAGTACTGAGCTAGTCAATGAAGATCAAATTGCTATTGAGTTTGATGTAAGTGATTTAGACGAAAGTACCGGCGAACAATTTGAAATCCTTCCGCACAATAGCTTTCCAAATAGCATTGTTCAAAATGAAAATATATTGACAGTCAGTTTTGCAAACCCCCTTCCTATTAACCAAGACTATCAATTAATCTTAAGATCCATTTCTGATACAACAGGGAACACAATGAGCGATACGCTTATCGATTTTTATATTCAAAAACACAATCGCTTTGATGTCGTTATTAATGAAATCATGATTGATCCAGATCCTTCAGTTCAATTGCCGAATGTGGAATATATAGAGCTGTACAATCGTGCAGGATATCCGCTAAATATTGAAGGGTGGAAACTCTTTATTGATGATAAAGAGAGTCAATTAGGCTCCATTCTGATTCCTGCTCAGTCCTATATACTTCTAATTGAAGAGGGCGATTCAATCCTTTTTGGAGGGTCTAATTTCATAACAATATCTATGGCAAGTTTAAATAATACGGAAGGCTATATTGGTTTGTTCGATAAAGAAAACAAACTGGTACACGAAATTCAATACCACAAACAATGGTATCAAAATCCAAATAAAGAAAATGGGGGTTGGAGTCTAGAAATGATAGACTACAATAATTACTGCTCGGGTAAGAATAACTGGAAGTCTTGTGAAAATAATTTAGGTGGAAGTCCAGGATTTGTGAATAGTATTCAGCAAGAAAACCCAGATACAATTGTTCCCTATATAACTAAAATTCTCACTATTGAAGATGATGAAATACAAATTATGTGGTCTGAAAACCTCTATGATTCTACACTTTATTTATTCAATTCTTATGTATTTTCAAATGAGTTAAACCCCAGTTCTATCCATCATTTTATGGATGAAACACGTATTCGTTTTTTCGATGATTTAGAGGAAGGCATCATTTATGAAATGCAATTAAATAACATCATTGACTGTCAAGGAAACCATTTAGCAATTTACTCGGAATTTACACAAGGAGTCTGGCCTGTAGAGGGAATGATATTCATCAACGAAATTCTCTTTAATCCTAAAACTGATGGGTATGATTATGTAGAATTATACAATGCCTCTGATGCATATATTGATCTTTCAAAACTCCTAATTGGCAATTATGACTCACTAATTCATGACATCGTTAATACCGAAATCATCTCTGAAGAGTCAATCAGTTTTCCACCTCATTCTTATCTATCACTCTGTGAAGATACTTCATGGCTCAAGTCGAATTACTATTTTGATAATAAGCTCTTTACCCTTGAGGTGAACCGTCTTCCGAGTCTACCAAATGAAACAGGCAGTGTAGCTATTAGCAGTATTACTTACGAACTTATCGACAAGACGCATTACCATGAAGACTCCCATTTTCCTTTATTAGAAGATATTGATGGTGTTGCCTTAGAGCGTTTGAGCCTTTCTGATAACAAATGGTTCTCGGCCGCTTCAACTGATAATTTTGGAACGCCTGCAAGACAAAACTCTCAATTTAGTTACCCGTACCAATCCAAGTCAAAATTAGATATCTTTCCTGAGGTTTTTAGTCCAAATAACGATGGATATAAGGACTTCACTAGCATTCTTGTACAAATAAAAAACTCAGCGAAAGCGAGTATTTCTATTTACGATAAAAGAGGTTTTATCATTAAAGAAATAGGTCATTCTGAATTAGTAAATAAAAAAGCCGAATGGATATGGGATGGCTTGGATCAAAACAAGCTCAAAATACCGATAGGAGTTTATTTGGTCATTATTGAGCTGATTGATAATGCTGGAAAACAAGAGGTGTTGCGACATCCTGTAGTGATTTCGGGAAACTGAAAATACAGCCCTCTTACTGCGAGAGGGCTCTTTGATAGAGTGTCTTTATTTTATTACTTCTAAACGTTTTGTAATACTCTTCGAGTCTGTTTCCAATTTATAGAAATAAGTCCCCGGAGCCATCAAATCTACATTCATCTGAATTGAGTGATAGCCTCGCGTAAGCTTTCCATTCTTCAACACTCTAATTTCCTCTCCTAACAGGTTGTACAAGCTTAAATTTATAGCTTGCTCTTTCTCTAAATAAAGCCCTATTTCAGTTAGGTGGTTGGCAGGATTTGGAATAGAATTAAATAAGGCTATGTCGGTAACATTAGTCGACAAAGTAATTTCAGACGCAACAACAAGGTGGTCTTGTTCATAACCATCATTATTCTCTACGAGATGATAATCTAATTGACGCATTTTATTTAGTCGGGTAGAATTGACCACTAAAGTCCATTCTTCAGAATCAAATAAGCCATCTTTCTCAAGTGTAGATTTATCATCACCCCAAAGTGTAATAACTGTATTTGGGAAAGTGATTTTTGCCGCACCGATTAAAGCCCCTTGCGCGTCGTAGGCATATACTTCATCATCAGAAACCACTTCGATATCCCAAGAATTGGTCGGGATTATCATATGCATATTAGAACCCGTATTTTTATTAAAGTCCAGTAAAGTTACACTGTTATTATTGGCAAATGTAGTATTCGTTCTATACTCTATATCATTAGCATTATACAATAATTCTTGATTACTAGACATTTTTACTTGATATCCTTGACCAGGAATCATATCTCCAATACCATTAAAATCCCAATCAGGTAAATAAGCCATACCTAGACCATTTTTAACGATAACAACTTCTTCAGTAAACTCGGCAAATATTGCTTCGGCAGAAGCGTCAAGAGAGCGTAGATAACTTATCATGTTCCAGCCCTCTGCCAGGTTTATTGGGGAGTTTTCTGGCAACAACATATTCCCATTCATTTCAATGGTAAGGTCGGTTGCAACTTTAAATTGATATCCTTGCGTATTATTCCAATCTCCAATACCGTTAAAGCCCCAGTCTGGTAAATAAGCCAATCCAACATTATTCTTCATAATAATTAGATCCTCCACAATAGGTGCTGTGATAACAGCAACATCCATATTTTCAGTTTGAACATAAGACGAGGTCATGTTCCAACCTTCAGATAATTCAAGTATTTGAACACCTCCATTTTCATAAGTACATGTGCCGTTATTTACATTTGCAATAGGATTATAATTGAGTGCATTTACATCGGTACAGCCCATTATAAGCTCACAAATCTCATTCACTCCAAAGTTTTCTTTCATTCCTGAGGTTCCCGAAATCTGTTTCTTTCCTTCAATCAGAACAGACCAATTAAAAGATTCAGATCCTGAATATTCAGGCACGGTAAACAAGTAACAGCCATTAGGCAAACAATAGTAATCTGTTTGTTCAAAGCCGTCTTCTAAGGTTCCTGTTTCAATTAATGAAGCATCAAAAGACCCTAATTCATAATAAAGCGATTCCCAACCATTTCCATTTGTACTTATTAAATTAACCTCAACCAACATCTCATAGAACTCACATGTCATGTATTCACAAGAGCCATTGTTATCTGTTGCGGCTTCATTATAATTAATTGCTTCAGCATCCATACATCCTAATACTACTTCGTATTCACAAGAGCCATCATCTGTATTTGCATCTGGACTGTAATTAATAGCCGTTTCATCGGTACAACCGAACACAATAATATCTGCTCCTTCACAATCTGTAAAAGTACCTGAGTATAGGTATTCAAAATACGAACCTGAAAATACCTGAGCACCACACACGTAGAAATGAAATTCTCCATCTCCTGCTCCACTTGTCAGTCCATCACCATAAGTATCATATAGATTAAAAGTTATACTCATGTCATCTGGCACACACAATGAATCTTCATATAGAGTGTTTTGCTCCACAAATCCATTCATTGCGATAAGGGTATCACCATTAGCGGTAATTAAATCCCAAGAAGTTTCATACGGATAAGGATCTGTTTGTAGCTCCATCAACACCATATTATATCCTTCATCACATACAACGGGAAGTATACACGAGCCATCATCTGTTCCGGCTAAGACATTGTAGTTTAAGGCGTCTGGATTTGTACATCCAAATACGGTAACACAAGTTGAGTTTACGCCATAATAATCTTGATAAGGAGCATCGCCATTAAGCACAGTATCCCCTTCAGAATTTAATAACTCCCAAGTAATCTCTGCTTGCCAGGTTCCTCCATCAACAGTAATTAGGTAACATGCATCATTTAAACAGAATGAACTAATACTCTCAGATCCCGTTTCCATAGTCGTTTCATAATAGCCTCCTAAAGAGATATCATTTACGCTGAAATCATTTCCATTCCAACCGTCACCATACGAGTCATGTAAGTATAAGACATACAAAGAACTTGTTTCATCACATTCAATTGGATACAAGCAGGAACCATCATCATCGGTCGCTAATTCAGTGTAATTTAAAGCTAAGGTATCAGTACAACCATACACAGGATAAGTACAAGAATCATCTTCATACTCGGCATCAGGATTGTAATTTAATGCTAAGGTATCCATACAACCTAAAATTGTTTCACAGTCCTCTAAAAAACTTAAGGGCAGCAAATCAGGGCATTCTCCAGCTAAAAAAACATCGGGGTAACCTGCGGAACTTATTTCCCAAGAGACTTCATAAGGCCAACCTCCTTCTGCAGGAACACTAACGATATAACAACCAGGATACAAGCAAAATAGTTGTGTTTCAGCATAACCTACTTCTAGTGTACCTGTAGCTGTTGTATCGCCCCATTCGTTAATGATATAGTAATAATTCCCATTCCATCCATCACCATATGAATCCATTAAATCTATTTGAGCAACCCATTCTACTCCTTCAGCACAATATTCACA
>Ga0208879_1000274_pt1 | contig 55139 bp, 63 predicted proteins | sample Knorr_S15_td_Bot_FD_185605 | JGI IMG/M metagenome (GOLD analysis project Ga0208879, IMG submission 185605) | Marine microbial communities from Southern Atlantic Ocean transect - Knorr_S15_td_Bottom_ad_5009_LV_A (SPAdes) (version 2) | ecosystem: Environmental > Aquatic > Marine > Oceanic | place... | reverse complement strand
TCCGTGATCAATATGAGCGATTATGCAGAAGTTACGAATATTGCTCGAACTCATAATGTTTATCCTACTAGAATTTTGAAACATTTTAAAGCCCCCTAGTCCAATTAATTAGACTAGGGGGCTTGATATATCCAAAGTACGATATTAGATTAGCGGAGAGGGATGACCACATCCATGTGGCCTACATCAATCCAAACCGTAAAGATCTGGATGTCCCCCGCCTCGTTCCCTCCAAACCCTATGAGCGTCGAGCCGCTGAACACGGTCTCGTTGCTCCTCGTCCCAAACGCGTTGACGATCAGCGCCTGGAGCGTTGGGTCAGTGGTGGCCTTGATCGCCACCGTCACTTCGGGTATGTACTGCTGTCTAAAGTTGACGGCGTTAGGACCGTCAACGATAACCGCAGACAGAGCCGGAATCAACTCTCCGCTCTCATCCAGCACCTGCGTCCAGGATAGCTGTTTGATCTCACTTCCCCTGAACGTAAGCTTCATGCTAAGCTTTTCGCAGTCCGGAAAGCGCACGGTCTTCCCTGGTTCCACACTTACCCCTTGCAGGAAGGCGGTATAGTGGAACCTGTCCTTGCAATAATTATGGGCTGGGTAAGTATTGCCTCCGCCGACAGTTATCACGGTTCCGCTATCAACGCCTATTCCGACAACGTCAACCGACTTTAACTTCAGCGGGGCGGAAGTATCGTCAGTTGTTACCGCAAGGGCCTTTGTGCTGTCCTTGGGAACGGTAACATTCACGAAGAATGTTACCGTTAACCCTGACGACACAAAGCCTGAACCTATTACCTTACCTCCCTCCCACAGCCTCACCCCTGTTAAGGGGTTTTGATCCAGCTGCACTTTCAGCTCCTTTATGGTAATATCCTCCCCCTCCGCCGTTACGCGAATCTCGTGAACCACGAGATTTGTTGTGGGCGTTATTGTTACGGTCAATGTACCGACCGTAACGTTGGCGTTAGCTTCGTCTCCGCCGCCGGCGCTGACGCCGGTGCTAGTGATGATGCTGATGGCCAGCACCGCCACAAATGCCAGTACCCAGGATAAATTCTTTTCAAGTAACCTTCGTGCCATTTTGGCACCTCCTTATTTGAGTACCCCCATTATACCATTTTTATCATAAAAAGTCAAGGGTTTAACGCCCATTCGGATCGTGCTCGTGCGGATAAGGAGAGAGGCGCATTTTGCCCCTAAGCATTTGCCAGAAAGAAATGAGTTCCGGTGAACGGAATATAAGCATTAAAGCAAGATACACCACCCCTCCAGGCAAGGCCCGCAATCCCGCCTGCAAAAAGAGGCCCGGGGCTGTGTCGGTACGGAACAAAGGTTCCGCAAGAAAAAGAGTGCCGTACGAGGCGAGCCCTGCTACGATGCTCGCGCCGAGAATCTTTGCGCCGGCAAGATAAACGGTCGCCTCGCCAAAGCCTCCTATATATCTTTTAAGCGCGTAAAAAAGAATTGCAAGATTGAGAATCCCTGCAAGTGAAAAGGCGAGGGGCAAGCCGAGGAGGACGATGTTGTCAATGCCCCCCATATCAAGAAATTCTGAAATAAAACTAGACACTTTTGGATTTTTAAATAGCACAAAAACAAAGAAAAAGCTTAATACAATATTTATAAAAAATCCTATGCTGTTTATAATAACCGGGGTCTTTGTATTCTGCATCGCGTAAAACGCCCTTGAGAGCAAGGGGATCAAGCTATGCGCAAAAATCCCAAAGGCAAAAATTCCAAGCACTGCTGCGGTAAGACGAGTGTCATCCCAGCTGAATGCGCCCGAGCCGAAAACGAGGCGCACAATATGCGCGCGCAATACAAACATCAAAATACTCGCCGGCACGACAAAAAATAAAACCATGCGAACGGTTTTGGTAAGCTGCTCGCCAAATCGCTTACTCTTTTCGCTGGACACAGATTTTGCGAAAGAAGGCATCGCTGCAGTAGCGAATGAGTAGCCGATAATCCCTATGGGCAAAAACTGTAAGTGATTGGCAAGGTTAAAAATCGCGATTGATCCCGAGGAAAGCATAGAGGCAATCGCCGTAATGACCCACAGGTTAAGCTGGAACACAACAAGGCCAAAGGCCCGGGGGACCATCAGGAAAAAAATCTTTCTAAAATGCTTGTCCCCAAAATCAAAAACTCCCTGCCAAGAAAAGCCGGAAAAGAAAACAGAGGGAACTTGTATTGCAAAATGCAAAAACGACCCGATAACAACTCCCACGGCAAGTCCCGTAACACCCATCGTATCAGCTAAAACCACGGCGCCAAAAATAATCCCCCCATTATAAAATAATGGAGCAAGCGCGTATACAAAAAAACGCCGGAAGGAATGAAGGATCCCTCCCAGAATCGCGCTCATCCCCAGAAACAGGGGGCTTAAAAACATAATCCGGGTCGCGTCAACCGTAGCCGCTGTCTTTGCCGCGTCAAATCCGGGCGCCACAAACTTCACCAAAAATGGCGCTGCCAAGGCGAGGATTATACCAAGGATGCAAAGAGTCGCAACCGAAATATTTAAGAAATTACTAGCCGCCCTCCACGCCTCTTTTTTATTCTTTGTATAGAGGGAGATAAAAACGGGTATAAACGCCGCAGATATCGCGCCCGCAATAACAATATTATACAGCAAATCCGGTATGCGGAATGCCGCAAAATAAATATCGAGCTCATCCCCTGCCCCAAATTTCCCCGCCAAAATTCTATCCCGCACCAATCCCAAAACGCGACTCCCAAGAGCCGTAGCAGCCAGCAGAAATGCCGCCGAAGTTATAGTTTTTGACTTAAAGTGTAAAAAATTCACTTCTTCAAAATATAGCCGATGACCTTATCTTTATCCAAAACAAACGACTGTTTCAAGTCCCGAACTTGCACCAATTCAGTCGTAGCGTTGTCCCACACTACCTCCCAATTACCGGGAATGTCAATCTCAAAGTCCGCCTTTAGTGTTGTTCCCGGCTGTTTCTGGAGATAAAGCTCATATTTGCCTATGCTATTTTTGAATTCAGCCCTAATGGGCAGTTTATACTCTACCGTAAATGCCGAAGTTCTACTTGGTTTTGTGACAAGCCATGTTCCAAATACTGTTTTGCCGGACTCCTTGAATATATCAATCGGGCCATGTTCACGCATGCCCAATTCCATCTCTTGGATATCGGGGTCTTTGCTGAATTGCAGTGCCTCATAATCGGCCGGATTTTTGACTTTGCGCCTCGCCCCGCCAGAATAAGAAATAATTTCGGACCCCTCAGGGACATAGATTTTCACATAATCTATATTTGCCCTGTTATACCACCAATATTTGGTATTTCCCCCGTTATGCGTCCGACGCAAGACAAGACGCCCGGTAATGGAGCCGTCGTCTTGTATGTTTGCGTTATAATTTACAGAGTCTTGCATATACTTATCTGTCTTGTGCCCGCCGATATTAGAATGCACCACCGCCAAATAATCGTTTTGTGTTTCGTAAATTTCCCCCGCCCATCCTTGTTTTTCAAAAAATTCCTGAACTTTATCATTTTCGGAATATAGCATGATATATTTCTGCTCAAGCGCTTTTATCAATATGGAAAGTACATCTTTGCCGGAATTTTTTGAGACATCAAAAAGCCGCTCAAGGAATATCGGGCTAAAGTCGGAGAGCACTTTCTTGGGACGATTTAATTCCTTATCGTACGCCACCTCTACTTCGTACTGAATCTCGTCGCGGAAATTCTGCGCATCAAGCACAATGTCGTATTCGGCAAGATGTATGGGCCCTGTTAGCGCGAGCATCTGCTCTATGACTTCGACGTTTAACGTCAAAATACCGTCAACCTTTCCGCCGCCCGTCCGCTCGTAAAACCAGGAAATTTTTTCCGCGGACGTGGGAAAATCCAAAAACCAATTAGCATCATGCGTGGACCACGCTGTCGCTATATGCTGGAAAGGTCCGGGAGGAATGATATTTACGGCAAGCTGTCCGTCGGCATTATAGATGCCGTCAACAAACATATTTTTTAGCTTGCCCTCGTGCATCTCAATTATGGCATATGATCCTATAAATCCGCCGGTCGGACGAAGTTCGCTTGAGTTTTGAAAAATGACTAAATAGCGTTTTGGCGCGTCCGTTCCAAATAAAAACGCAGAAATTTTAGAGTAATCCCGCGCACTGCTTACAATGCTTAGCAATATAGGAATCTTTTCGCCGAGTTCGCTTATACTGCCCTGGAGATCCTGTGGAAAGTCGCTCGCATCCACATTTCCCATATTCTCCTTTGCCGATAAAAGCTCGCTCTCTGCCGCTGATAGGTTTGCCTCAAAGCTATCAAAATCGTAATCCGGATATCCCCCTTCGCTGCTCGTACCGGCAAGCGCCCCAAGAAAAAGCTCGGCAGACATAGCTCCCTTGAGCGGGCTTGAGGCAAAAGCTTTGCTTACTATCTCTCCTGCCTTTGCGATATGTTTAGCCGCCCGCAGTAGAGAAATGCCGGACTCCGCCCTTGAATCAAACGGAAGATTTTCAACGATTGAAACGGTCAGGTTTCCTATTTCGTTTATTGAATTTTCCGCGGATGCGAGATTCTCGTATGCCTTTGAAAAACCTTCTTCCGCTTCCTCGAAATTAAGGTCCTTTAACGCTTCTTCCGCACTTTTTAAGCTTTCGTAGGCCGCGATACTTTTTTCGGTCCCCTCATCCTTTGCCACAAAACCCTTATACACAAAAAAAGAACTAAAAAGAAAAAGCGCGATAGTTGCTGATACAAACGCAAAATTCCCCACTCCGCGGAAGGTTGAGTACTTGCCCTCGTTCCTTCTAAAAAACTCCTTCTTTTCAATCTCAAGGGGTATTTCGTACAAATCCGCCAAGTCCGCCGAGGCAAGTTGCGCTTCGTACATCTCTATATTTTGAAGCTCTTCGAGTAGCTCTTCCTTCGAAATTGGCTGATTTACCCCTTTTATTTCCATACACCAATTATAGCATGCTCGCTCATTTAGGGATAAAAAGCACTTTAAACCTTGAGTATTTTAAGAGATTAAAATTTTTAGTGTCTCTTCCGCGCATTTTTGCCAAGAGAATTTTCGGGCTTGCACAAGGCCTTTTCCGCGAAGGAAACTTGCAAGATTTTTATCTCTTACTACTTCCTCCATCGTCCATGCAATATCCGAAATATTAAACGGATCTGCCATGAGTGCCGCGTCTTCAACCACCTCCGGCAAGGAAGAACAGGCCGAGGTAATTACCGGAGTCCCTGAAGCCATTGCCTCAAGCACGGGAAATCCAAAGCCCTCATAGATACTGGGGTACACAAAGAGTTCTGCGAGTTTATAGAGTGCCGGTTTATCCTCATCTTCCACAAAATCAATATATCTTATATCCTCCCGCCATTTTGATTTTTTAATTGCTTCAAAAGTCTCTTTGTAAAGCCATCCGGGCCTGCCGGCTATCACAAGCTTACAGTCATCCAATCGGGCGGGGTCTGACCCCGCCCGATTGGATTGTTTAAATAATTCGAAAGCCTTTACTGTGCCGAGGATGTTTTTGCGCGGCTCTATTGTGGAAAGCGAAAGAATAAAACGTTCGGGGAGTTTATATTTTGCCCGCACATGCCAGAGCTCCTCGCGCGTATGCTCCCGAAAAAAATCTTCGGTAATCCCGGAGTAGACAATATTGATTTTGCCGGAGTCCACGCCATATATATCGGAGAGGTCGTATGCGGTAGATCCGGACACCGCTATTATCCGGTCTGCTTCCTGCGCCTGTCTCTTTGGGTTGTTTGAAAAATGCCAAAGCTTGCGCCTTATATCAAAAAATTCAGGATAGCGCTCGAAAGAAAGATCGTGAAAGGTAGTAACCTTTTTACAATTTTTGCCGACAGGAGCCGAGATAAAATGCGGGCTAAAAAATACATCGCAGCCTGCAATCAACTTGTCGATTTTTGGCGAATTCAAAAAACGGGTCCTTGCGCTAAAATATTTATTTGGGTAACGAAATATATACGGCTCTATATTGCCAAAGCCATCCAGAAAAGACAGGTCCGGCTTGCTTCCATGCGCATTAAAAAAAAGCTTGAACCGGATACCCGGATCCAAGGGGATCATATATTTTAAAAGGTTCCTCGTGTACTCCCCAACTCCCGTATATGCCCCCCCGGAAAGAGACCTTATGTCTATAGCAATCGTCATAAATATTGAGAAATAAAACTACTTATCTCTTCTTTGAATCTTCCCTTGTCAAATCTCATTGCGTGCTCGCGGATAAGATAGGGGTTAAATTTCATTGATTGAAACCTACCGATAGCTTCCGTGAGAGAATCCGGCGTCTGCTCATCGAAAAATATTCCATCTTCGCCTTCTTTTATTATCTCTACCGCTCCCCCGCCCTTATACGCGATTACTGGGCGGCCTGAAGCCATGCATTCCGCGGCCACCACGCCAAAATCCTCTTCCTGGGGAAATATCAAGGCTTGCGCGCGCGCGTAATATCCGGCCAGATACGGCTCTGAAATTAGGCCGAGGAATTCTATATTTGAACGCGCGCGCTTGGCAAGCTTTTTTCTCTCGGGTCCGTCGCCGATTATTTTTAGTTTGAAACCGAGCCGGTTGAATGCCTCGACGGCAAGCGCGAACTTTTTATACGGCACCATGCGACCCACCATCAAAAAATAATCCGAGGGCTCTTTCGGAAAAAAGTGATTTGTATTTACCGGCGGATAGATAACTTCCGCGTCCCTATCGTAATATTTCCTGATGCGCTTCCGCACAAATTGAGAATTTGTAATAAAGGCATCCGCCCTCTCGCACGCCTCGATATCCCAAAAGCGCAAATAGGTCATAAAAAACGGGCTCGCGGCTTTAATGATTCTCGGATACTTAAACTCGGAAAGCAGCTTAGGGCTGTTATCCCAGGCATAGCGATGAGGAGTATGGCAATAGGAAATATGAACAGTGCGCGGATTCGTGATAACGCCTTTTGCGTAGCTCCCCGAATCCGAGAGCACAAGATCATAGTCGCGCATATCAAGCTGCTCAATCGCGTATGGCATAAATACGGGAAAATACCTGTGCCGCGAGGCGGCAAGAGGTATTTTCTGCAAAAAAGAAACCTTTATCTTCCTTCCTTCAAACGCAAAACCGGTGGACTTGGCGTCATAGACAAGCGTATATATGGGGGCGTCCGGGAACATCTCGCAAAACGCTTCGAGCACCCTCTCTGCCCCGCCATACTGATTGAGATAATCATGGACTAAAGCTACGCGCATATGTTGCAATTTTTAATTTTGTCCTAGTACTCTGTTCTCCTAAATATTAATATTCCAAGCGTCTTTAGGAGTATGGCAATATCTTTCTTTAAGGACCAGTTTTCAATATAATGGCGGTCCAGCTTTACTTCTTCCTCAAAAGGGAGCTGTTCGGCACCCGAAATTTGAGCAAAGCCCGTAACTCCCGATTTTATCGCAAGGACTTTTTTGTGGTGGCGCTCGTACCGGGCGATCTCAGCCGGCTCATGGGGGCGAGGACCTACCATGCTTATCTCGCCTTTCAAGACATTGAATATTTGCGGCAGTTCGTCTATGCGCTTTGAGCGTATAAATCGTCCTACTTTCGTAATGCGCGGATCGTCTTTCATCTTAAAAAGCGGCCCGTCTCCACGCTCGTTCTCCGAAGCAAGATACTCTTTATACTCATGCGCGCCTGTAATCATCGAACGAAATTTAAGGAGTTTAAACTCCTTACCCCGGCTCACCCTTTTGAGCCGCACAAAAACAGGCCCCTTTGTGTCCCATTTGATAAAAAAGGCAATCACAAAAAACGCGGGCGCAAAAAGCGGGATCAAAACAAGAGATCCCAGGATATCGCTAAGCCTTTTTGTTACTTCCCCCCACCCTTCAAGATTCGTCCTTTTGAGTTCTATGATGGGGGTAGCACCCAAGATATCAATATCAATATTCCGGGAAACCGCGCCAAAAAAATCCGGAACAAATTTAAGATCAATGCGCATGTCCTCACAAAAATTTATAAGGTCCACAACGGCACTCCTCTCAAAATTTTGATTCGCAAGAATAACCTTTTGAGCTCCCGGATTTTTGACAATATTTTTTATATTATCAAGATTGATATCGGGCACATGGCCGAGAATGGAATAGCCGATGCACGGATTTGTTTCTATTTCCTGCCTAATAAGATTTGCCTGCTCGCCTTCGCCGATTAGAAGTACGCGCTCGACGCCAAAACCGCACTTTGCCATAAGGACTTTTCGTATTTTTGCGGCAATAAGACGCGCGCTCGTCACAAAAATAATTCCCAAAAACCATGCCGCAAGCATAATAAAACGCGAGTCAAACCATTCCCGCTTGAAGAACATAAATATGATTACAATCATCATGCCTGCAGATACGGCAAGGATGACCTGAAAAAATTCCTCCAGCTGACTTCGCTTTATCTTTGCTTTGTAAAGGCCCGAGATCGCGAAAACAGCCACAAAAAATCCCGCGAGCGCCGCAGTGAGAGTAAGGTAGTATATGACAGGCAAATCAAAAAGCACCGGCCGCCAATCGGCAACAAAAGGGCTTAAACGCAAAAAATAGGCGGCGAATCCAGCCGCCATAAGCATCAAAAAATCCACCGGCATAAGAGCTGCGTTGAACAAAAAATCAGCTTTTCGCATATCCTGGCATTGTAGTCGTTTACGAAGAAAAATAAAAGAGCTAACCAATAGCTCCATATTACTCCTTTTCGTCTTTTGATAATGTGCTACTATGTAACCTATGATCATTAAACCAATCAAAACCAGACAATTTATGCCGCCGAAGGATGACCTCTTCGCTCTTCTTGGGGGCGCTCTTGAAGAAGTCCGGGAAAAATCTATTATAGTTATCACTTCAAAGATTGTATCAATTGGGCAGGGAAGGTGTATAAAAATAGAGGACGTCCCGGACAAAGACAGTCTCATACAAAAGGAGGCGGAGCTTTACCTTCCCCGAGATAAGGTGCCCGGGGGATACGTGATGCTGACAATGAAACACGGCGTTATGATTCCCACAGCCGGAATAGATGAAAGCAATGCCAAAGGATATTACATTCTTTGGCCGGAAAAACCGTTTGAGACCGCTAAAAAAATCTATAATTTTATTAAAAAAGAATTTAAAGTCAAAAAACTAGGCGTGATAATATCAGACAGCCATACTGTCCCATTGCGCTGGGGTACTATGGGCATTGCCTTTTCCTATTGGGGCTTCTGGCCACTCAAGGATTACAGAGGCACAAAAGACATCTTCGGACGTAAAATGAAAATTTCCCAGCTCAATATAGCTGATTCCCTTGCGACAGCCGGGGTGCTTGCTATGGGCGAAGGAAAGGAGCAGACGCCACTTGCAATAATCGAGGATATCCCATTTGTAAAATTCGGTCTCCCTACGGGAGATCACCCGCAGGGTGACAATTTTGACTTCCTTAAAAAGAACCCTCTCACAATAGATCGCAAGGAAGACATCTACGGACCGCTTCTAAACGCGATAAAATGGAAGAAAGGAGGCAAATAAAGGGACTAAAAAACTCCGCGGACGCGGAGTTTTTTAGTCCCAATAAGTCTATAAGCCGAATTCTGTATCTCACCCCGACAAAAGCCAGGGGCGGACCGAGGTCATCTATCTGGACATAATGTTACCATTATGCCTCAAGCGTCGCTTCCGCTCAAGGCGGACTCGGACTTGCACCGGGTGGGGTTTACCACTCTCATATGTTGCCATATAAGAGATGCGAGTTATCCCGCAACTTTTCACCTTTTATCCCGCATCCGCCAACTGGCGGAGCGGGACTAGTATTGTCTCTGTGGCACTTTCCCTATGCTACAAATATTATGAGCTCGAGTGAACGAACATGAATTTATTTGCAACACGATGGGCGTTACCCATCACCCATGACCGATGCGAAGCATCAGCCGGTGTTCGGACTTTCCTCCCGCCACAATGCTTTAGCTTTGGGCGGGCAACCTCGCGACTTACCGGGACACTGGTATATTATCACAAAATAACTATTTAGTCAAATCCCGCAAGGCTACGCCGCTGGACAGGTCATAAATTGAACAATCCTCCTTCATGCGAATGCTTATCAAGCTCTTGATTTACAAGCGCGTCGGCTTCTTTATTTTGCTCACGGCGAACGTGCTCAAACTCTAATTCACCAAAATTTATGCGCAAATTATGTATTTTTATAAAGAGAGGGATAATCGTCTTGCCTTCTATTTTCCACCTGCCCGAAATCTGCTGCACGGCTAAGTCTGAATCCATCTTAAAAATAACTTTCAGATCTTTGCACTTCTTAGTGCCCAGAAGCGCTTTGAGTTTGCCCAAAGCAAAAATTACGGCTTCGTATTCCGCCTCGTTGTTCGTCTTCTTGCCAAGATATTTAGAATATCCTTTATTTATGGGCGCGCCCATTGCAACACCCAAGGCAGAGGGCCCAGGGTTTCCCCGAGAACCGCCGTCAGTGTAGATTATGATTTGCTCTTTCATATTCTTTATTTATTATTTATTAACGCGAAAATCCACTACCCGCAACATCAGCTCCCTGTTTCCGTTCCACTCATCAATTGCAAAATTGAACAAAATATCGATACTGCCCCCTGCAGATAACTCCTCCGCCCTCTCTCCCATGAAAAATCCCATTGCCTTTCGCTTTGCGCCTTGAATATCCAACAAAAGGCGAAGGTGTTTTTTGCCATTGCCCTTGCCGTTATCCTTGCCCACTCTATCGATATTAACAATCTTTGCATCGCTTAGCAAAAACACCGGTTCTTTGTTTGCTTCTCCGAACGGCTCAAAGCGCTCGAGTTCTTCATATGTCTGCCAAGAAATATCTTCAGATTTTGTTTCCGCGCAATATTCTATTTTTTTTACAAAGTCCTCTTCCTTAAGATTTACTTTTGCGAATTCTTCTATACGCTCTTTCATTTCTTCCAATTTCTCTTGTGCAACAGTGAATCCCCCGGCCTGGGGATGTCCGCCAAAATTAACCAATATATCCTGTACGGATTCAAACGCATGAACCACATGGAATCCCGGGATTGTACGCACGCTCCCTGCCGCATTCCCGTCTTCTTTTAGCTGATAAACAAAAGCGGGCCGACGATACTTTTCCGCAAGGCGCCCAGAAACTATACCCAAGACCCCAATGGACCACGCCGCGTCTCCCTCAAAAATCACATAGGATTCACCGGGCCCATTGCCTATGCGTTTTTCAACCTGCCTTACTATGTCTTCTACAAGCTTCTGGCGCTCGCGATTGCTATCGTCTACTTTCCGGGCAAGGCGCAGGGCCTCCTCGTACGATCCTGCGTTTAAGAGCGCAAAAGCTGTATTTGCATGATCCATGCGCCCTGCCGCGTTTATACGAGGGCCAAGCATAAACCCAAGAGTCCAGGGATTGAGATTTGTGGTCAATGAATCCTTGTTAAAAGTCGGCTTTACTCCCGAAATCTCCATAAGCGCTTTGAGCCCCAGATTCTCCGTCTGTGCCAATACAAGAAGCCCATATTTTACCAGCGTCCTATTCTCCCCGAGAAGCGGCATCACGTCTGTGATTGTTGCAAGCGCCACCGAGTCCAAAAACCACTTCTCCTGCCCCTCCTCGATGCCTACTTTTTTATAGAGAGCACAAGCGATCTTAAACGCCACTGCCGCGCCGCAAAGATCTTTGAACGGATATTTGTCGTCCTCTTGGTGCGGATTTACAAACGCGTATGCTGCTGGTGCATGGTCTATCACCCGATGATGATCGGTTACAATAACATCCATTTTATTTTTATTCGCAAGTTCAATGGGCTCAAAGCTTGTTGTGCCGCAATCAATCGTAATGATAAGATTATATTTTTCTTTGCTAAACTGCTTTACCGCAGCGACATTTAGGCCGTATCCTTCTTTTTCTCTGTCGGGAAGATATACGCCAAGATTCTTCTTATCAAAACCGATGGCTTGTAAGGCATTGTACATAATAGTCGCGCCGTTTACCCCGTCCGAATCGTAATCGCCATATACCATTACTTTTTCTCCTTTCTCAAGCGCGGAAAATATCCTCCCCACTGCTTTTTCCGCGTCTTTCAATAAAAGCGGATCGTGAAGATCCGCCAAGTAGTCGGGGTTGAAAAATTCATCAATATTTTTTTGCGTTTTAAGCCCCCTCTGCCAAAGCAAATTCAGAGTCGCACCAGAAAATTCGGGGAATTTTTCCCCGAATTTTTTCGGCGCCTGTTCTTTTATTTGCCATCCTTTTTTCATTTCAATGCCTCTATCCCAGGCAAAGTACCATCCGCCAAAAAATCCAGCATCGCGCCGCCTCCGGTGGATACAAAGCTTACCTTCTCCATAACCCCGAGTTCATCAAGCAGGGGATATGTATCGCCTCCCCCAACAACAGTAAATGTGCCGGCACTCACCGCGGCGAGCTCGCGCGCAATACGGTACGTACCCTCCCGGAACGCTTCGTTCTCAATATAGCCCATCGGCCCATTCCAGATAATTGTCTTTGAATTGTGTATCACATTCGAAAAAAGAGTCTGGGTACCGGGGCCAATATCAAGAATGATCTCGTTTTCTCCTACATTGCCGGCACCCCTTGTGACAATATCGTCTTTAGAATCCCTATCTTTTGCAACCTTTACGTCTACGGGAAGATGTAGGCGAGTGTCGGTAAACTGAATATTCTTTATCTCATCCGCGACTCCCTCCTCTACAAGCGATTTCCCCACGGCCATTCCCTTTGCTTTGAGAGCGGTACTTGCAAGCGCGCCGCCGAGGCAAATATTATCGGCTATGTTCAAAAATTTTTCTATTACCCTTATCTTTGTAGAAATTTTGGCCCCGCCTATAAGTACTGCAAGCGGCCGCGCGGGATTTGAAAGTATACGAGAGAGAACGCCCACCTCCTTTTCCAAAAGTAACCCTGCGTACGCGGGCAAAATTTTTGGCACGCCAACAATAGATGCATGCGCCCGATGCATCACTCCAAACGCATCCTGCACAAAAACATCGCCGAGCGAAGCAAGCTCTTTTGCGAATCCTTCATCATTCTCTTCCTCGCCTCTATAAAAACGCAGATTCTCCAGAACAACTACCGCATGCTGAGAATTTTCAATCTTTTCGCGCAAACCCTCGCCTGGAGTATCGGCAATAAAATCAACGGAGAGAGATAAGAGTTTCGCCAAATGCTCCGCTGCCGGAGCAAGACTGTGCTCGCTGCCGCTGCCATTTGGCCTTCCGAAGTGGCTTATTATAACAATCTTCTTTGCGCCATTCTCCAAAAGATACTGTATAGTGGAGAGCACTGCGCGCATTCTGAAATCTTCTGTGACTTGTCCGTCTTCCACAGTCACATTAAAGTCAACGCGAAAGAGCACCGTTTTATTCTTTATATCGGCGTCCTTAAGAGTTCTCATATATACTTTTTACCATTTCAACAAACTCGTCAGAATCCAAACTTGCTCCTCCAACCAACAATCCATCTGCCTGGCCCTCCTTGATAAAGACGGCTGAATTTTTTTTGTTTGTGCTCCCCCCATATAAAACCCTTACCTTGTCCGCCTCCTTTCTGTCATAAAGGTTGCTCAAAATCTTGCGTATAAAAATCTTTGCTGAGAGTACATCGTCCGGTGTCGCGGGATTGCCCGTGCCTATCGCCCAGACCGGCTCATACGCGACAACAATATTTTGTATATTTGATTTTTTTACGCCTTCAAACGCCCCGATAATCTGCTCTTTTAGCTTGGGATCGAGCTCATGAGTCCAGTGGCCTTTCGAATCAAAACTGTCGCGCGTATCCTCGCCGATGCATAACACCACTTTCAAGCCCGCCTTCAGGGCAGCTTTAACTTTTTTATTTATAATCTCGTCTGTTTCCCCAAAATACTGCTTGCGCTCGGAGTGGCCGATTATGACATATTCGCAACCCATATCTTTGAGCATTGCCGGGGAAACCGCTCCGGTGTATGCGCCTTTTTGCTCCCAATGACAGCTCTGCGCGCCTTTGGCAAGAGCACCGACAACCGATAGATACGGAAATGGCGGGCACAAAACAATTTCCACATTTTTTAATCCGCGAACCTCTCGCTGAACTGTACCCGAAAGTTCCTCTGCCTCTTTTGAGGAGCTGGGATTCATCTTCCAGTTGGCGACGATTAATTTTTTATAGGTTTCATTTTTCATTTTTCATTTTACTTATATGTCTCCGTATCCACCATATTACCCCTATGACAAGTAAAGTTACAACTACCCAGTCGAATTTATGGAAATAGGGCTCAAGAATATCCCAGTTTTCTCCTGCGACGACCCCTACGTATGTAAGCGCCAGAGAATAGATAAACGAACCGGTAAATACATATGCGACAAACGGCACAATCTTCATACGTGCTACCCCGGCCGGAATAGCTACGAAACCTCTGATGCCGGGAATCAGCCGCGTTACAAAGATAATCGGCGCGCCGTATTTTTCAAACAATCTTTGGGCAAAATCGATGTCCCCTCGCGTTACAAACACATACTTGCCGTATTTATGCAAAAAAGAAATCCCTACGTAGCGGGAAATAGAATATGAGAAAAGCGTACCCGCGATATTCCCCAAAGCCCCAAGAAACGCAACGAGGTATAGCGAAAATCTTCCCTCAAACACCAGATACCCCGAAAACGGCAAAATAATTTCCGAAGGAATCGGAATAAACGAACCCTCAAGGGCCATCAGGATGAATATTCCCAGATACCCCGTTTCATCGATAAAACTTATTATGTATGAGCTTAATTGCCCCAGAACAACTTCCATATTTTATTCTCGCAAAATAGCTGCTGCATATTCCGGCTCTACTGTAGAAATCTCGACGCCTGTGCCGAATTCAAATCCCGCATCCGTCTCCGTCTTTGGCCTCACCTCAAAATGCCAATGATACTGGTCAAATTCATTTCCACCTATCGGGGCTGTATGAAGATAAAAGTTATAGGGCGGATTGTTCAGTTTCTCGTATATCTTTCCCAGCACCTCTTTAAAGGCCTCTGCGAGCAATTCGATCTCCTCATCGTTTATCTCCTCAAAATACGCGGTGTGATTTTGCGGGAATATACGCACCTCGTATGCGTCTCGCGAGACAAACGGACATATGGCGATGAACTCTTTATTTTGAAAGACAACGCGCTTTTTATCTTCCCTCTCCCAGTCGAGCATCGCACAGTGCACGCATTTGCCGTGTTTTCTATAAAATACGCTTGAGCCGCTCAAGCTCCTGCGGATATCCGAGGGCAAAATTGGAATTGCGATAAGCTGTGAATGCGGATGCGTCAAAGATGCCCCGGCGCCTTTCCCGTGATTGTGGAAGATTGAAACATACTTCACGCATTCATCGTTCTTAAGAGCCAAATATCTTTCTTTGTAGGCACGAAACACTTCGGCGACTTTTTCTTGAGAGAGAAGTGCTATGTGCTTGGAATGATCCCGCGTAATTATCACCTCATGAAACCCTCGGCCATCCTGCACAGAATAGGGACCGGATTTTGTTATCACTCCGCATTGGCCGCCGGCAAATGCCGGGTACTTGTTTGGAATAACCTGAAGCGACCAGTCCTCTCCATCCTTATAAATCAAAAGAGGGTCCTCGTTTCCCGAGGCCTTTGGGTCTTCAAATGGACATGTTTTGATAGGATTTTCCGATTCCTTCTCCCGATTCCCGGCATGGGGCCTGGCCCCCCTGCCTTTTGCCACCACAATCCAGTTGCCGGTAACAAGGTCTCTCCGCAACTCTGAAACTATCCCGTTTTTATTTTTTCCTTTTGATGCCATACTTGTTACGCCACAAATTCCACCTTATTATAAATAATTCCCGGAACGTATTCAGATATCCCGTAAATTTAACATGGCTCTTCGGATCATTCTCCCAATAGACCGGGAATATGCCTATTTTGTAGCCCAGGCGCTTTGCGATTGCCAAAATCTCTATGTCAAATCCCCATCTATTTATTTTAAGGCGAGGAAAAATATCTTCCACCGCCTTATCCGAAAAACCTTTAAAGCCGCATTGCGTGTCCCAAATGCCGGGAACGGCTAAAAGCTGTATCAAAAGATTACCCGCGTTTCCTATAAGGATCCTGTGAAGCGGCTGCTTCACAGCTTGTACGGAGCCCTTGGCGTCCTTGGAGTCGCGCGTACCAATGACGATGTGATATCCTTTCTCAAAAAACGGCCACATTTTCTCGACGTGATCCACGGCTGTAGAGTTATCCGCGTCCATAAAAATCCTGTACTTTCCCCGTGCCGCTAACATCCCCTGCCGCACAACAGCCCCCTTGCCCTTATTCTCTAAATTATCAATCACCTCAAGATTTTTTACAAGCTGTTTGTACTTTTGCACAACATCTACGGTCTTGTCTGTTGAGCCATCGCTTACAACCAAAATCTCGTACGCGTATTTCTGTTTTTCCATATACTTACCTATCGCAAGCAGAGTCGCCCCAATGCGCTTTTCTTCATTGTACGCGGGAATAACAATAGACAAATAAATTTCTTTAGTTTTTGCCATTACTCCCAGTATATCACAAAATAAAAAAATCGCCCCACAACTGCGGGGCGATTATCATCCGACTGTCAGCACTTCATATCCATCCCTCGTCACTGCAACCGTATGCTCAAAGTGAGCGGAGAGGGACTTATCTTTTGTTTCAAAGCCCTGATTATCCGAAGAATGAACAAGCTCCCATGAGCCGGTTGTCACCATTGGCTCTATGGCTATGACCATCCCCTCCTTGAGCACTTCTCCTTTGTGGCGCTTGCCAAAATTAGGCACTTGCGGCTCTTCGTGGAGTTCCCTGCCTATGCCATGCCCGCACAAATCCCGCACAACCTCAAACCCGCGCGACTCCACCCATCGCTGCATAGTATTGCCAATATCTCCCGTAGTATTTCCGGGATGAACCTTCTTCAGCCCCTGCCGAAGCGCGCGTTTTGTAACATCAATAAGCCGGCGCGCCTCGTCGCTAACTTCTCCCACAGGCACTGTAACAGCAAGATCAGAATACCAACCTTTATACGCAACTCCGAAATCCAACCCCAAAATATCTCCGTTTTGGAGTTTGTAACCGGATGGCAAGCCATGTACAACAATACTATTCACTGATGTGCAAAGCACCGCAGGATAAAGCTCCCCGTTTTTACCGCTTGGCTGACCGCGAAACGCGGAACTCACTCCACGCGAAACAATAAGCTCCTCTGCAAGCTTCTCTAATTCTTCAGTCGCAACTCCCGGCTTTACCGCTTCCTGCACCTTGCCCAATATCTCCGCGGCAATCCGGCCGCTCTCGCGCATAAGCTCTATTTCTTCTTTTGTTTTTATAATTATCACTTTAAAAAACTTTCATTACATGCTAGTGTACGGCTAGCAATTTTATAAAAAAATACACTGGAGCATTGCTATGGGACGCACAAAATCTCGCATATCCAGAATAATACAGGGATTTGGCAATCATATCAAGAACAAAATCGGCATAGGGCTAATTATCATATTTCCTTTCGGCGCCATATGGGTAATTTCGGGGTTTGTAGTTAGCTTTGTAGGAAAAATATTCAGTCCTCTGATAAGTTCGGTAACCAATGAAAAAATTTCTGTCCCCGGCGGCTTTATTCTGGCAATGCTTATTCTGTATTTAACGGGTCTTGCTGTTGACCGCCTCACCAAATACGACCGGGGGAAAAAGCTCATAAACTCCCTAGAAACGATTCCCTCTCATATTCCGATAATAAAAAATATATATTTCGTCGTTAAGGATTTCCTTGATACTTTCAAAAAGAACCCCGAAGGTATAGACAAAAATAGGGTGGTACGGGTCAGATTCGCGCCTGAAATATTCTTATACTGCGTACATATGGGCTCTGTCATGACTGACGGAGAAGAAGAGATAAGGTGCTACTATCCGACATCGCCCATGCCATATTCCGGCTGGACATTCGCTACGCCCCGAAAAAATGTTCGCGAAGTGCTTCTGCCTCCAGCTTGCAATTTCATGGCATTCCCGGAACTAATAAAGCATGTGTTTTCTATGGGCGCTACCTCTCCCGAGGAAATCAAAACAAGAGCACTTGGCACTACGACAGAAGCCATCAGGCTTAAAAAATATAGAGAGCGCAGGAAAAAAAGACAAAATAAATCCCGCTAGTTCATCCGACTAGCGGGATTTTGATATTATACCCCTATGCACATCCAAGGCATTCTGCTCGCCGTTTACGAGTATTAATCTATTTTCTCTCTTGTAGCGTTTCACAACCGGCATAACTTCTTTTTCAAACAAATCAAGGCGGCTATTTATAGGATCCTCGGAGTCGTCCGATCTCCCGCGCTCCATCATCCGCTTGAATGCCTCCGGCCTTGATACATCTATAAGAACAAAAAATGTATCGTCTTTTACATTCAAAAAATTCAAAAACCTATCCAGCACTCCCACTTGCGGCTTGGTCCTGGGGAATCCGTCCAGTACAAAACCCTCGCCCCCGCGCACTCTGAACGATATTGCGTTTATCAGAAGCGCTTCCGCCAAATCATCCGGAGGGAATCCTCCTTCCCTCAAAATACCGGCGACTCTTTCCGATACAAAGGTATTTGCGGCCGCAAGATTTCTGAAAAGATCTCCTGTCGAAATATGATGAAGATTGCCAAACCTCTCAACGAGCAGCTTTGCCTGCGTACCTTTGCCCGATCCCGACGAGCCAAGCAAAACAAAATTCTTCGCATTCGACATGCCAGACGCCTCCGGGTTTTCCGATTTTATGCGATCGCTTTCATTATATCTTTATGAACGCTCTCAATGCCTTGTTCGCCTTTTATTCTAATAAGCCGGTTTAATTTTTCGTAATACTTCACAACCGGCATGACTTCTTTTTCAAACAAATCAAGGCGACTGTTTATGGCCTTGGGCGTATCGTCTTCGCGCATACGTTTTGACAGCCGGGAAAAGGCCTCCTCTCTGGATACATCAACAAACACCACTTTAACATCTCTCCATTCATACCACTCCAGGCTCTGATCGATAAGCATTGCTTCAAGCAATTTTCTTGGAGAGCCGTCTATTATAAACCCCGAAAATTCGGGGATATTTTTCATATCTTCCCACTTATCTATCCAGAGCTTAAATATTACGGCGCTCGGCGCAAAGCCCCCTTCATTCATCACTTTTTTTAATTTTCTTCCGGAAAAATCGTCAACGGCGCTACGGATACGCAAAAGATCGCCGGAGCCGACATAGCCCAATCCCAATTTTTCTTGTACGAGTTTTGCTTGTGTGCCCTTGCCGGAGCCGGATGTGCCTAAGATAATTACTATTTTGGGACTCATATCTTATTTAGCGCTTGGTTTATGTCGTAAATGATGTCCTCGGCATCTTCCAGGCCGATGGACATACGAATCATTGTATCTGAAATTCCGACTTTTTTCAAATCTTTTGCCGAGAGCTGTTGATGAGTGGTCGAAGCGGGATGAATCGCCAGGGTCTTATTATCCCCGAGGTTGGCAAGGTGCGATACAAGCTTTAAAGATTCTATAAAAGTAATGCCATTCTTGCGCCCGCCTGCTACCTCAAATGCCATGAGAGAGCTTGCCATCCCGCACATTTGTTTATCAACTAACGGCTTAAAAGATGAACTCTCCAAACCCGGATAATAAACTTTTTCAACTTTTGGATGCTCTTCCAGAAACTGTGCAACCTGGAGGGCGTTTTGAGAGTGCGCTTCCATCCTGTACGACAACGTCTCAAGGCCCAATATAAAAAGCCACGCGTTAAACGGCGCCATGGAAGGACCTATATCGCGGTATACGCCGCATCTGATACCGTCTATCATCTTCTTCTTGCCCAAAATAATTCCGCCAAGCGCTGTGCCGTTGCCGCAAATATACTTTGTCGCAGAATGCATCACAATATCTGCTCCAAACTCAACCGGCCGCTGAAGCGCCGGGGTCGCGATAGTAGAATCCACAACAAGGGGAAGTTTATTTTTGTGGGCAATTTCTGCGAGCGCGGCAATATCAAACACCTCCATCTGAGGGTTTGAAGGGGTCTCTACAAAAAGAAATTTTGTTTTCTTTGTGATTGCGGATTTCCAAGATTTTATATCATGAGGATTTTCAACAAAATTTACCTTTATACCAAAACGAGGCAGGGTATCATGGAAAAGATGAAAAGTGCCTCCGTATGCTCTATCGCAGCTTACAATCTCATCCCCGCTTTTGGCTAAATGCGCCGCTATCATAAACGCGGCAGACATACCCGAAGACATGGCAAGGCCCGCTTCTGCTCCCTCCAGATCCGCCATTCGGCGCTCAAAAACATCTACAGTCGGATTATTAATCCGACTGTAGATAAATCCTTCCTCCTTCGCCGCAAAAAGATCCGCGGCATGTTTTGTATCCCGAAAAACGTGGGCAACACTCTGATATAAAGGCACGGCCCTGGAGAAATCGGGGCCCTTGGGAACATACGAAGCGTGTAAGGCCCTGGTTTTGAACTTTTTAGAAACCTTCATATTCTCTCATAACTAACTGCGCTTCTATCTGGCGTATTGTTTCCAGCACCACCGACACGACTATCAGGATTGAGGTGCCCCCTATAAGAAATGTAAAGGCGCCAATACCCGTAGCCCCCTGTATGATCGAAGGAAGTACCGCAATAGTCCCAAGAAATAAAGCGCCTATAAGCAGGGTCCTGTTGAGGATATAGTGGAGGTGCGCCGCTGTGGGCTTACCCGGCCTGATCCCGGGCACAAACCCTCCCTGCTTCTGGAGATTATTTGCGATATTATCGGGATTAAATGTAACTGCTGTATAAAAATAAGTGAAGAGCACCACAAGGAAAAAGTAGCAAAAGCCGTACATCCATGTATTTGAGGAAAAAGCATTAAATAAATTTGCAATCTTGATAGCCCAAATCGCGGTCGCGCCGCTCATAAAACTGGCAATCATCCCCGGGAAAAGCATTATGGATAGCGCAAATATTATGGGGATAACGCCCGCGGGATTAAGATTTAAAGGAAGAAAAGTCGATACGCCTCCATACACACGGCCGCCTCTCACACGTTTTGCATACGAAACGGGAATATTCCGCCTCGCTTCGTTCACCGTAATAACGCCGGCTATAATCACAATAGCAAGTACGAAAAATATTATGATTAGCGGCAACTGGTCCGCGGTAAAGGTAACAATTAATTGTCGTATGGAAAGAGGAACGCTTGCCACAATCCCGGCAAAAATCATAAGGGAGATGCCGTTTCCAATTCCTTTTTCGGATATGAGCTCACCGAGCCACATCAAAAATACAGCTCCCGCGGTGACTGTCACGAGAGTAGTCAGCATCCCAAACCCGCCAAGCGGATCTATGACACCCTGGCGCGTTAAAAGCGTAATAAACCCGAATCCCTGAAGCCCTGCCAATGGCACGGTCAGCATCCTTCCGTATTGATTAAACTTTTGCCTGCCCTGCTCTCCCTCCTCCTGATACATCTCTTTGAGCTTGGGAAATACCATAGTCATGAGCTGCAAGATAATGGTTGAAGTAATGAATGGCCCAAGCCCCAACATGACGATCGAAAGCTGTTCAAGCGCGCCTCCGGAAAAAATATTCAAAAGTCCAAATATCTGATTTCCCCCGAAAAACGCGTCCAGCCGCTCCTGGTCTACTCCGGGAATCGGCAAATTTGCGGCCAGCCGAAAGATGCCAAAAACCATCAGGATAAATAGAATCTTCTTGCGAAGCTCGGGAATTTTGAATAGAAGTAAAATTTTACCTAACATATGTTTTTGCTTGTTTTGACATCTCTACGCCCTCAAAGTTTAATTTTTTCTTCAGGTCCCCATTGCCCAGTATCTTTACCGCCGGCATTCTTCCCTTTATTCTACGCACTAATTTCTTATCAAGCAATGTTTTGGGAGAGACTGTTTCTCCGTCTTTGAAATTTTTATCCAAAACATCCAGATTTACTATCCGATAAATAACTCGAAATTGCTTCACGCCCTGCTTCTTGTAACGCGAAGAACGCACTCCCCGCAACTTTGGAATTTTCTGTATAAAATCGCGCAATGCCGGACGGATACGCTTGCCTGCCCGGGATTTCTGGCCCTTCATGCCCTTTCCCGAATACGTACCACGTTTGCCGCCTCTGCCTATACGCTTACGAGTTTTTTTATTTTTCGGTTTTAGTTGATGTATCTGCATCTTTTTTATTATCTTTTTTTATTGCTTTCTTTCTGTCTAATTTTTGAACGTTTTTAATACTCTTTAGCGCTTCGAGCGTTGCCTTTGCAATGTTCATCTTATTCCCGCTTCTTGAAAGAATCTTGCCGCCTATATTCCTATATCCGGCAAGGTCGCATACAGCCCGCACCGCTCCTCCGGCTTTTATACCAGAGCCGTCTCTTGCGGGTTTTAGAAAAATAACAGAACTCCCGAACTTTCCATACACCTCATAGGGTATCGTGCCTTTATCATTTACCGGAACAGTTATCATGTCCTTTCTGGCATTGCGGTCTGCTTTCGCAATCGCAAGCTGGACATCCTTCCCCTTTTTTACTCCCAACCCCACCTTGCCCGCCCTATCTCCGATGACCACAGTGACCCGGAAGCTGAACCGCCTGCCGCCGGCAGTGACCCTTGCCACGCGGGATACATCCAAAACCTTCTGCTCGTAGTCCTGAGCTTGCTTTTTATACTCTTGGGGTCTCGCTATTTGTGCTTTTTGTTTTGGCATATTAAAATTTCAGTCCTCCCTCCCTCGCTCCCTCCGCGAGCGCCTTTACTCTGCCGTGATATTTATAACCACCCCTATCAAACACAACCTTGTCTATCTTTTTCCCTTTCGCATCCTCGGCAATTTTTTTGCCGACTTTACGGGCGCCCTCTACTGCCTTTTCCTGTCTGGCCGCGGCCAAAGTCGCTCCTTTGCTGTCATCAATGATATATCCGTAAATATATTTATTAGAGCAAAATACGCAAAGACGGGGACGATCACTTGTTCCCTTTATTTTTGCACGCACACGGTTATGTCGTCTTTTTCGTTGTTGCTGTTTGAATAGCATAGTTTAGCTTTTACGCGGTACTCGCTTTCTTTCCTGTCTTTCTCCGTATATGCTCGCCTTTATAATGTATTCCCTTCCCCTTGTATGGCTCCGGCTTCTTATACGACCTTATTTTTGCGGAAACCTGCCCCACAAGCTGCTTATCAATACCGGAAATATCAATGGCATTACCCTCAACGCTGACAGATACATTATCCGGAATTGGAAACTCTATCGGATGAGAAAATCCAAGCTGCATAACAAGATTACTGCCTTCAACTTGGGCTCTATACCCGACTCCTTCTATCTCCAATCTTTTTGCATACCCCTCACTCACGCCTTTGACCATATTTGAGACAAGAGAACGGGTAAGCCCCCAAAGTGCTGAAGAATTTTTGTCGTGCTTCGGCTTTACCGTAATAATCTTGTCGTCTTTTTCAACGCCAATTGCCGGATGCACTTCCATTCCCAACTCGCCTTTTGGCCCCTTAACCAAAACTTGATCACCTTTGATCGTGACCTCTACATTATCCGGTATAAAAATTGGCTGTTTTCCTATTCGTGACATATTATTACCACACTTTGCATAAAATTTCTCCTCCCACCTTTTGTTTTCGCGCGTCCTTGCCCGCAATAATTCCGTTTTGTGTAGAAAGCACCGCAATGCCATATCCCTGACTTACGACAGGTATTTCCTTGTAACCTACATAGACCCTCTTTCCGGGCTTGCTTATTCTTTTTATCTCTTTGATTTCAGGCATACCTTCCTTGTCATAAGAGAGGTTGATAATGATCCATGATTTTTCACCTCTTTTTTTAAGCTCCACGCTCTTAACCCACCCCTCTTTCTTCAAAATCTCTGAAATTCCAAAATTTACCTTAGAATAAGGGGCTTTTACGCTTTCCTTCTTAACTGCTTGAGCGTTCCGTATAATTGTTAGCATGTTTGCAATGTTATCCATATAATTTATGAGACAAATTTACCATGAAGATTTTCTTATCCCAGGTATATCTCCTTTATTGGCTAGTTCCCTGAAACAAATCCGGCATAAATTGAACTTGCGCATATAGCCACGCACTCTTCCGCACTTAAAGCAACGGCGAATAATCCGCGACGAGAATTTAGGTTTCTTTTTTGCCTTCGCGATTAATGATTTTTTTGCCATATCTATTTCTTGAAAGGCATACCCAGCCCCCCCAATAACTCTATACCTTCCTCTCTGTTTTTTGCGCTTGTTACGATCGTCACTTCCATGCCCCACATCTGGCGCACTTTGTCGTGAGGAATCTCCGGAAAAATAATCTGCTCTGGAATTCCAAGTGTCATATTTCCGCTTTCGTCAACTGATTTTTTTTCAAATCCTCTGAAGTCGCGGGTTCTTGGGAAGGAAATATTGATAAGGCGGTCAAAAAAATGATACATTCTTTCTCCCCGTAATGTTGCGCGTATTCCTGCTATCGTACCGGCCCTCAACTTGAACCCGGCAATAGATTTCTTTGCTCTTACAACCTGCGGCTTCTGTCCCGCAATAAGCGAAAACTCGGAAATAAGGCCCTCTATAACACCCTCGTCGCTATCAGTCACTTCTTTGCCCTTGCGAATATTCATCATTTTTCCTACTCCGGAATTTATGATAATTTTTGTAACCTTGGGAACGGCATGCGTGTTTGTATAACCAAACTTTTCTTTCATGGCGGGTATTACTTTTTCTTTGTATATCTTTTGTAACATGAATTTCGAATTATGTTTCCTCCCCGCACTTCCTGCACGCTCTGTATTTTTTTTCCGCGTTTGTCTTATATCCAACTCTCGCCGGCTTCGTGCACTTTGCGCAAATAATTTGGGCGTTAGAAGCATCAAATGCGGCAGATATCTGGACAACCTCTCCCTTTTGTCCTTGGCGCTTTGGCTTTGTGTGCTTCTTGTGCATATTCATGCCTTCAACAACAATCTTTCCTTTCTTGGGAAGGACTTCTAAGATTTTACCCTTGCGGCCCCGGTCTTTGCCCGAGATTATTAGTACATTATCGCCTTTCTTTAATATCATAATACTTCTTGCGCCAATGACGCGATTTTATCAAAGCCCTTTTCTTTAATTTCGCGCGGAATAGGCCCAAAAATTCTTCCCCCTTTGGGCTGAGTCCCATCCACAATAACCGCCGCATTATCATCAAATCTGACATATGAGCCATCGGCTCTGCGATATGGCTTCTTTACCCTTACGACAACAGCTCTTACAATTTCGTGATTCTTTACGATTCGCCTGGGCTCCGCGTTTTTCACAGAAGCAACAATAATATCCCCGAGCGACGCGTATCGACGCCTCGTACCCCCGAGAACTTTAAAGCACTCAATAACCTTCGCCCCCGTGTTGTCTGCAACTTTCAATTTTGTTCCTGCTTGTATCATACTATTTTCCACCTCTTACTTCTGCTCATCGGCCTTGTCTCTTCTATGATGACCGCGTCTCCGACCTTATGCTTATTTTCGGAATCATGGACTTTGTATCGCTTTGATACACGAAATCGCCTCTCATATTTGGGATGCTTCTTTAACTTTGTTACTTCCACTACTACCGTTTTGTCCATCTTGTCCGATACAATTATACCTTTGAGGTGTTTCATTGTTTTAGTAAGGTTAGGATTCTAGCGATATCTTTTTTAGCTTCATGCATTGATTTTACGTTCTTCACTCTGCCTCCCGAAATATCGAATCTCAAACTTAAAAGACTATTCCGCTTCTCCCAAAGCATTCTCGCTAATTCCTCTTTTGATTTTTGCCGCAATTCCCGTATTTTCATATCACTATCTTTTAATAAATCTTGTTTTAACCGGGAGCTTATCCCCCGCATTTTTAAATGCCTTCTTGGCAATCTCTTCGGATACTCCGTCTATCTCAAACAAAACCCTTCCGGGAAGCACGGCACATACAAAGTGGTCGGGCGCTCCCTTACCGCCTCCCATTGGGACTTCTGTCCCCTTTTTTGTCACGGGTTTGTCGGGAAAAATCCTTATCCACATCTTCCCTCCTTTCTTCATTCCCCTCACGATCGCGCGCCTGCACGCCTCGATTTGCCTGGAAGTAATCCATTTATCTCCGGACTCAATCTGCATGCCAAAACTCCCGAAGCTCAATTTATTCCCGCGGGAAGCTACCTTAGTCCTCTTTCTGCCTTTCATCCATTTTCTATGTTTTACCTTTGATGGAAGTAGCATTATTCCAATTTCTGGCCTTTATATATCCAGACCTTTATTCCAATTACACCATATGTGGTATACGCCTCTTGGATCGAAAAGTCAATATCGGAGCGCAGTGTATTCCGGGGCATATTCCCTTCTTTTATCCATTCCCTGCGAGCCATTTCAGCTCCCCCAAGCCGGCCCGCCAACATAATCCTTGCCCCCTTTACCTCTTTATTCGCCATAATCCTTTCCATAGACCGTTTTATTACACGCCTAAACGGCATTCTTCGCTCGATCTGCTCTGCCACGCTCAACCCCACAAGAGAAGCAAATGCTTCAGGATTCCTAATTTCGCGAACTTCAATCTTAATCTGCGCCTCCTGCTCGCCGCCCCCGGCTTTTCGAATAACGCGCACTATATCCTTATTAAGACCTTCGGCTCCCACACCCGCCCTGCCGATAATTATACCCGGCCGCGAAGAATGAATTATAACGGAAATTTGGTTCTTCGTGCGCTCTATTTCTACCCTTTCAACACCCGCTCCACGTAATTTTTTCGTAAGAAACTCTCTTATCGCGATGTCCTGGGAAAGCTTTTGGGGATATTCTTTCTCGTCAAACCAGCGTGAATTCCAATTCACATTTATACCTAATCTATAACCTATTGGATGTACTTTATGACTCATGTTACCGCTGACTTACGCTGGCCTGACGCGGGCTTGCGCAGAAGTTTTCTGCGCGGTTTGGGTTCAGTCCGCACCGATTCGCGCTCATCTAGCGCTATAAAAATATGACTTGTTCTTTTATTGATTGGGGCCGCTATACCTTTTGAACGCGGACGAAATCTTTTATATGTGGGCCCTTGATCCACAAAAATTTTTTTTACATATAGCCCCTCTGTTTTTGAAAAATTATTTTTTGCGTTCGCGATTGCCGAATTTAACAATTTCAAAATATGCTCAGCCGCTTTTTTCTCCGAGAACTGAAGGGCGTGCCTCGCCTGATCCGTGCCAATTCCTCTAACCAAATCGGCAACAGGCCTCACTTTGCGGGGAGACATTCGTAAATAACTTAGTTTTGCGCTGATTTCCATATTATTATTTCTTTTCTAATTCCTGCTGCATTTTACCTCCGTGCCTCACAAATTTTCGAGTCGGCGAAAATTCCCCAAGCTTATGTCCCACCATGTCTTCGATTATAAATACGGGAATATGCTCCTTGCCGTTGTGCACGCCGAACGTGAATCCAATCATTTCCGGCGTTATTGTTGAAGCGCGCGCCCATGTCTTTACTATGGTTTTATCGCCCACTTTAAGATTGCCTATTTTCTTTAATAGCTTTGCGTCAACATATGGACCTTTTTTTAGTGATCGTGACATGATTATTTGCGCCTTTTCAAAATTAATTTATTGGAATACTTTTTCTTTTTCCTTGTCCTTACTCCGTATGCTATCTTTCCCCAGGGCGTTTTGGGATACTTGAGGCCAATGCCCGTCCTGCCCTCACCCCCTCCATGAGGATGATCAACCGGATTCATAGCAGACCCGCGGACATGCGGCCTACGGCCTTTGTGACGCATTCTTCCTGCCTTTCCTATAACCTCATATCCGTGCTGAGGATTTGACACGGCTCCGATGGTTGCCGTACATTCGCATAAAATCTTCCGCACTTCTCCCGACGGAAGAGAAACTGTTGTGTATTTGCCTTCCGTGGCAAGAACCTTTGAGGAAGCGCCTGCGGAACGGGCAAGCTTTCCCCCGTTGCCGGGCGTTAACTCAATATTATACACAAATGTACCCGTAGGTATATTCTTAAGCTTCATCCTATTGCCGGGTTGTGTGCCTGCTTTTTCCGAAAAAACAATCTCGCTGCCCACTTCCAACCCTTGGGGTGCTATAATATATGCTTTCTTTCCATCTCCATGCTCCAGTAAAGCTATACGCCCGCTGCGATTAGGGTCGTACTCAATGGCCAAAACTTTTGCCGTAACTTCGCCCTCCTTTTCTGCCGTCCCCAAATCGCCAAACTCTATTATTCTATACATTCTTTTGGCCCCCCCTCCTCTGTGTCTAACGCTTATTTTCCCCTTGTTTCTGGCGCCGGTCTTATGCAAAGCCGCCAAGAGCCCTTTCTCCGGTTTCTTTTTTGTAATCATACTAAAATCCGGTCTTGTCATACCGCGACGTGATGGAGTTGTGGGACGATATGTTTTCATAAACTAGTGCGGAAGAACTTCTATGCTCTCTCCCTTTCTTAGTGTAACGATTGCCTTTTTATAGCCGGACTTCCACCCTATGTGCTTTCCGCGCCTTCGCTTTTTTCCCGGCAAAGATATTTTTGCAACTTTCTTCACATGCACTCCGTGCGTTTCTTCTATTGCTTTTTTGACCTCCGGCTTTGACGGATTCCCAATCACTTTGAATACATACTGGTTAAACCTTGTAAGATTAGTGGATTTTTCAGTCACATGAGGCTCGCGTAAAATACGCCATGCTACACGCGATTCTTTAAGAACAACGGCCTTGGGCGCTTCATCCACTTTACTTTCCTCCTTCTTCTCTTCGTCTTTTACATCGGCAACTTTCTGTGTAGCCCTCTTTGGCGCTTTTGGTGTTTGCTTTTTGGATGATTTTTTGAATATATTAAGCAGTGCCATATTTTTTAGTTAGCGTAGCGATTGTATCTTGCGTCAAAACCAAATACTTATGATTCAACATATCCACCACATTTATATTGCCGACATTTACCACCTTAAAATCCGCTATATTCCGCCCTGCCCGCTGAATCGTCTCATTTCTCTCGGGAAGCATACAAAGCGCGGTTTTAAGATCCGGCACCACTTTATCCACCACAATAGCCATTTCTTTTGTCTTGGGCGCTGTAAGCTCTATTTTATCAAGCACAATAAGCTCTTCATCCCTCGCTTTCCCCGACAGAGCCATCAGTGTCGCTTTGCGCTTCATCTTTACGTTTATTTTCTTTTTAAAATTTTTATATTTTGTCGGTCCGAATGTCACTCCTCCGCCAACCCAAATCGGGGACCTTCGCGATCCGTGCCTTGCCCGGCCGGTGCCTTTCTGCCTCCATGGCTTTTTCCCGCCGCCGCGTACTTCGCTCCTGTCTTTTGCATGAGCAATGACTTTCCTCATATTCGCCATCTGCGCAACAACCGCCTGGTGCAAAAGCGTAGGATTTATCTCAACCCCAAAAATCGCATCGGGCAACTCCGTAGTCCCGACTTTCTCGCCATTTTGATTGTATGTATCAATTTTCATATTTTATCCCCGTATCTCAACCAGCGACCCCCTTGCTCCCGGTACCATGCCTTTTACCGCAATCAGGTTATTTTCTTTGTCAATTTTTACAATTACTACATTGCGCCTTGTTACCCTGTCCTGGCCCATACGGCCTGCCATTCTCTTGCCCTTTAGCACGTGCTGGGGAAACTGCGAACCAATTGATCCAGGAGCACGATGACTCTTCTTGGTACCATGCGATTTTGGCATACCGTGAAATCCATGCCTCTTTACGACTCCTTGAAATCCTTTACCTTTTGATGTTCCGCTCAAGATAACTTTATCGCCTTCACTAAACACAGATACATCAAATTTGTCTCCGGACTTTGCTTCTCCGGTCTCCGCGCGATACTCCCTCAGCCATCGGAAATTCCCAAGGTCTTTCATATGTCCTTTGAGGGGCTTTGTAAGCTTTTTCTTTTTCCCATACCCAACCTGCACCGCTTCGTACCCGTCTTTTTCCTTTGTCTTTACTTGTGTCACAACGACTTCTCCAGCGTCAATAAGGGTTACCGGGGTAACCTTGCCGTCCTCGCCAAAGACCTGCGTCATTTCAAGTTTTGTGCCCAATAAAAATTTCATAATCATTCCTAAACAAAAATCGGGTTAGCCCCGATTTTGTTTGGCCAACGCATTTGTAATTTATTTATTTTTGTGAAATGTTTTGTAACAAGATGTGTTAATAGAAATATTATTACATCTTTATCTCAATGTCCACTCCCGCCGGCAAATTCAAATCCATAAGCGCGTCAATCACTTGCGGGGTAGGATTTATGATATCAATCAACCTCTTATGTATTCTCATCTCAAACTGCTCCCGGGCATCTTTATACACAAACGAAGACCTATTTACGGTGTATTTGTGCGTCTCGGTCGGAAGAGGCAAAGGGCCGTGTACTTCCGCGCCATGCCGCAAGGCCGTTTCTACAATCTGCCGGACACTTGAATCTAGCACCTTGTGATCGTAGGCCTTGATCTTTATGCGGATTCTTGGCTGTGCGTCGGCTTCTTTTTTTGCTTTCGCTGGCGCCTTTGTTTTTGTTGCAGTTTTCGAAGGGCTCATCAAGATAATCTTAGCGCTTAGCGCTAAGCAATTAACTTATTATTTTAGTTACTACTCCTGCTCCGACAGTCTTGCCACCCTCTCGTATGGCGAACCTCTGCTGCGTCTCAAGAGCAATCGGTACTACTAGCTTTACTTTGAAATTTACGGTGTCACCAGGCATTACCATTTCCGTACCCTCAGGCAGCGTAACATCTCCTGTTACATCCGTTGTTCTCAAATAAAACTGTGGCTTGTATCCCGTAAAAAACGGAGTATGCCTGCCGCCCTCTTCCTTTGTAAGGATATATACTTCGCCTTCAAACTCTGTATTAGGAGCAAGGCTTCCCGGAGCCGCCAATACCTGGCCTCTTTCTACATCTTCTTTCTTAAGGCCTCGAAGCAAAAGACCGACATTATCTCCTGCCATGCCATCATCAAGGGATTTGTTGAACATCTCAACTCCTGTAACTGCGGTTTTTTGTGTGGCGCGTATTCCCACTATCTCTATGTCCTCTCCAACTTTTATCCTTCCTCTTTCAATCCTCCCTGTGACTACTGTTCCCCTGCCTTCAATGGAAAAGATGTCTTCTACGGGCATTAGGAATGGTTTGTCCACTTCGCGCTCAGGGATTACAAAATAATCGTCCATTGCAGCCAAAAGCTCTGCTATCGGCTTTACTGCCTCTTCATCGGCCGAAGATGCCCCAAGCGCCTGCAGAGCAGAGCCCTTAATTATCGGGGTTTTTTCTCCGTCAAATTCATATTTTGTAAGAAGCTCTCTAATCTCCGTTTCCACAAGCTCTATGAGCTCCGGGTCATCAACCTGGTCTACTTTATTCAAAAACACGGCAACTGAGGGTACTCCGACCTGGCGAGCTAAAAGTATATGCTCGCGGGTTTGAGGCATGGGACCGTCAGCTGCGGAAACAACTAGTACTGCCCCGTCCATCTGGGCGGCGCCCGTAATCATGTTCTTGATATAGTCGGCGTGTCCAGGCGCATCTATATGAGCGTAGTGCCTGTTTTCGCTCTCGTATTCAACATGCGCAAGGGCGATTGTAATGCCTCTCGCCTTTTCTTCCGGAGCCGCGTCAATCTGATCGACTCCTTTGTCCGATGCCCTCAATCCTTTTAATTTTGCGTAATGCAAAATAGCCGCGGTAAGGGTGGTCTTGCCATGGTCGACGTGCCCAATGGTCCCTACATTAATATGTGGCTTTGTCCTCTCAAATTTTTCTACTGCCATGTTGCTAATTTCACTGGCTAGTTAGCTTCGTTAGCTTTGTAGGTAAATCCCCAAAAAGCTAATAAAGCTAATGAAACTAATGAAACTAATTATTTTAATTGCACAAAGTTTAGTTTATACAAATATCGCTATTTAGTCAATAGATAATAGCAATTGAAAACCCCTGCCTGCCGGCGAGGCAGGCTAAAACGGCAAGTCCTCTAATCTTATGGTAGGCCCTACAGACTCCGCTTCCTCTTTTTCCGTCTGAAATTCCTGGATCTCGCCATTTACTTTTTCTTCTTCAAAATTTTCCTCCACTATACTATTTTTTTCGGCTCCTATCAACTGTTGGTATTCTTCGAAGGGCAAGACAATATACTTTGGCTCGCCGTCCTCGATTATCAGGCATTTCGATGCGTTGTCCTTTAAAATTGATTTAATACTATTCCACATGGATTTATTGTTTCCCTTCAATTATCTCCTGTGCCACATTGCCGGGCACTTCAGCATAATGTGAGAATTCCATAGTATATGATCCTCGACCTTGAGTCATGGAGCGAAGATGAGTCGCGTAGCCAAACATATTGGCAAGCGGAGAGGTCGCTCTCACTGTCTTCATATTACCCCTTTCTCCCATTTCTTCAATAGTCGCGCGGCGCGCCGACAAATCTCCGGTAACATCTCCTATAAAATCCTCCGGCACAACAACTTCTACTCCCATTATTGGCTCAAGCAGTACAAGGTCAGCGCTTCTTGCGGCCGCCTGCACGGCCATTGATCCTGCAATTTTAAACGCGGCCTCCGAAGAGTCAACATCATGATAGGATCCATCATAAAGCGTGGCCCTTATATCTATTAAATGGTATCCGGCGAGAACACCTCTTTCCAGGGCCTCGCGAATTCCTTTTTCAACAGCAGATATAAATTCCTTGGGAATAATGCCTCCTTTTATTTCGTCTGCAAACTCAAATCCTGCCCCCTGCTCAAGGGGCTCTACGCGAATACGCACGTGTCCATATTGTCCCCGCCCTCCGGACTGGCGGATATATTTGCCTTCGGCTTCTGCTTCTTTCTTTATTGTTTCGCGATACGCTACCTGCGGCTGGCCGATATTTGCCCCAACGGTAAACTCGCGAAGCATTCTGTCTACTATTATCTCAAGATGTAGCTCCCCCATTCCGGATATTATAGTGTCCCCGGTCTCTTGGTCCGTCTGCACCTTGAATGTAGGGTCCTCTTCCGAAAGCCGGTGGAGCGCCAAGCTCATCTTCTCCTGGTCCGCTTTTGTCTTGGGCTCGATGCGTATAGATATTACAGGTTCGGGAAAGACAATCTTTTCAAGAATAATCGGGTTATCCGGATCGCATAACGTGTCCCCGGTTGTCGTTTTTTTTAGGCCGACAGCCGCTCCAATTTCTCCCGCATAAATACTGTCCACCTCTTCTCTGCGGTTTGCGTGCATTCGGACTATTCTGCCTAGCCGTTCTTTATCGCCCGTTGTGGCGTTAAGGACATAAGATCCTTTTCCCAAGGTACCTGAATAAACCCGAAAATATACAAGCTGGCCTATGAATGGATCGGTGGCTATTTTGAACGCAAGTGCGGCGAACTTTTCGTCGTCTCGCGGTTCCCTTGTAATTTCTTCTGATGTCCTGGGGTCTTCTCCCCGGACCGCCGGCACATCCGCCGGCGAGGGAAGATAGTTCACGACAGCATCAAGTAAAAGCTGGACTCCTTTATTCTTCAACGCACTGCCGCAAAGCACAGGGATGAGATTATTGTCTATAGTAGCTTGGCGCAGTACGCGGCGCAGATCTTCCGCATCGATCTCTTCCCCGGCAAGATATTTTCCGGTTAGAGTATCGTCTTGCTCCGCAATTTTTTCAACGAGTTTTTCGCGCTGTTTTTTCACCTTATCTTTCATGTCGTCCGGGATTTCGCCTTCTTCTATTTTCTCCCCATGCTCTCCGGAGAATCTAAAGGCCTTTTGCTCCAGCAAGTCAACCACTCCCTCAAAAGACGCCTCCAAGCCAATTGGGAGCTGGATAATCACAGTATTTTTAGTAAGGCGATCAACAATTGACTCATAGCTTTTATCGAAGCTTGCTCCCACGCGATCCAGCTTGTTTATAAAACAGATTCTTGGGACATTGTATTTGTCGGCCTGATGCCAGACCGTCTCGGATTGCGGCTCTACTCCCGCCACTCCGTCGAAGACGACGACTCCGCCGTCAAGTACGCGCATCGATCTCTCGACTTCCACCGTAAAATCAACATGCCCCGGCGTATCTATAATATTTATACGGTACTCGTTGGCTTTATCGTCCTTGGGATATGGGCGGGGAACCCAAAAACACGTAGTGGCCGCCGCGGTTATCGTAATGCCCCTCTCTCTTTCCTGCTCCATCCAGTCCATAATTGCCTGCCCTTCGTGCACCTCGCCGATTCTGTGAGAAATCCCCGTGTAAAACAAAATACGCTCGGTAACCGTGGTCTTACCGGCGTCTATATGAGCAATAATGCCTATGTCTCTGTTTTTTTCTATCGGATATTCCCTCATGTTCTACCAGCCAAAATGCGCGAAAGCCCTGTTCGCCTGCGCCATTCGATGAGTATCGTCTTTTTTCTTTACCGCAGTGCCCGTATTCTGGGCCGCCTGCATAATTTCATCAGCCAATTTCTCGGCCATTCTTTGTCCCTTTCTGGAACGTGCCGCTAGTATAATCCACCTTAACGAAAGAGTAAGACGTCTGTCGCCTTTTACCTGCCTTGGCACTTGGTAGTTGGCGCCCCCGACTCTTTTTGATTTTACCTCAAGCATAGGCGAGGTATTTTTTATTGCCTCATCAAAAATATCAAGCGGTTCTTTTTTTGTCTTTTTTGAAACAATATCAAAAGCGTCGTAGACCACGCCCACTGCAACGCTCTTTTTTCCGTCACACATTATATAGTTAATAAGCTTAGCAACAATGGGGTTGCCAAACTTTGAGTCGGGAAGTATTTCTTTTTTTGGTTGTCGTCGTCGTCTCATTATTTTTTATTCTTTTGGCTGTTTAGTCCCGTATTTACTTCTTCGCTGTTTTCTACCCTCAACGCCTCCCGTATCAAGCACTCCTCTTACTATATGGTAGCGCACTCCGGGCAAGTCCTTCACCCTTCCGCCGCGGATAAGCACAACAGAGTGCTCCTGAAGAGTATGTCCTTCGCCGGGGATATACGCTGTGACCTCCATACCGTTCGTGAGACGCACACGCGCGACTTTCCGGAGAGCCGAGTTCGGCTTCTTTGGCGTTACTGTTGTTACCCTTGTGCACACACCGCGCTTAAAAGGCGACCAGTATTTTTTGGGCTTGTTCTTTAGTGCGTTAAATCCGCGCGCAAGCGCCGGCGCTTTTGTTTTTTTCTTTGTCTTCTTTCTAGGATTTTTAATCAGTTGATGAACTGTTGGCATATTAAGGACATATTAGTTTAGAAACGCATTGCTGTCAACCGAGTCCAGCTCGGTCAATATTTTCAACGGCTCAATACTTTTAAAGTATTGAGCCGTTGAAAATAAAAGCCCCTGCTTAGGGTTTTTGGGCAGAAACGCCAAATTCTATATACTCATCCCGGTTATAAGATGAAACAGGCCGCCGACTATGGGGAATATTACTTGAAATGCGAAGAAGATAAAGAACAGCAAAATTATAAATCCATATCGCTCAAGCATTTGCTGGATATGGCTCATATGCGGCGGGAGGATTGAAAAAAGCAGTTTTGACCCGTCAAGCGGCGGAATAGGCATAAGATTGAAGACGCCAAGCAGAATATTTATCATCACTATGATAATGAAAACCTGAAAAAGATTTTGCATGAATGCCAAATCGGACGCTACCGGGAAAAATCTAAGCGCGATGCCGAAAACTATGGCTATAACAAAATTAGATATAGGCCCGGCCGCTCCCACCATCGCCGCGCCCCATTTTTGATTGCGCAAATTGTAGGGATTATACGGTACCGGCTTTGCCCAGCCGAAAAGATAATTTCCACCGGAAAATACAAAAAGCATCAGCGGCACAAGAAAAGAGCCCCAAACATCCAGATGCTTGATAGGATTTAGTGTTAGCCGCCCCATCAGCTTTGCCGTCGGATCTCCCTGCCACAAAGCCACGATGCCATGCGACACCTCGTGTATTACAACAGACATCAGAAGGATTGACAGTTGAAATATAAGTATATTGAAATCTCCCATTGCAAAAATTTTAAAAAATGATATACTGACTCATTATGCCAACAGGTTGCCCGCTATGCGGCAAACAATCTCAAATGGAATGGAAGCGCAAGCTTCTTCGGGGTAATTATAACCCTACTCACAAAGTACGTAAATACCCCAATCTTCAATGGGTACGTTTATGGCGAGAAAAAGCAGGCATTCCGGCAGGCAAACGCATCAAGGCCTGTACACAGTGCATAAAGGGAATGTACAAGACAAAATAAGTATGCGGGGCGTAGTATAGTGGTAGTACGCGAAGCTGGGGGCTTTGTAGCCCGAGTTCAATTCTCGGCGCCCCGAATATAACAAACGGCTCTCCAATTGGAGGGCCGTTTAGGTTTGAACAGGACTTCGGAGTTCTGCAAATATTTTAATCTGCATATAAACGACCATTTCATCGTCTTGGTTAAAAACTTTCATATCGCAAATAAGCAATCCGAAGCGCTTCATTTTTTCCAACATCTCCTTCTTTGCGACTCTAAATACTGTGTAAACACTATCCCCTGCCCATACCGGATTTGTGTAGGTTTTTTCCACAGATTTCAGTCCCATGCCCTCGAGTAAATCATGATCGTTAAGAAGCCCTATAGCAATCGCGCTTGTTAGCTCGCCGTGCGCTATCCTTTTACCTTTTGCTATCGTCCTTCCAAAAAGACTATTCGAAACACGGCCTTTATCTATATGAATGGGGTTAAAATCTCCGGTAACTCGCGCGAAGGCATTTATCATCTGTTGGGTAATTTTGCGCGATTTGGTTGTTACGCTATAACCCTCCTGAATATCCTCAAAGTACTTCTGTGCCATAGCACATCCTCCTTTTAGAACTATATTATTTATTGCACAGAAATTATATTATTGATATAGTTTAATGATAATTCTTTGAAAAATTTATATATGCGGAGGCGGAAGATGCAGAACTTTCCGACAGATTCTATTCTAGCTTCCCTCTTCAGAAAAGTGGACAAGTCAGCCGCGTTGCTGGAAATACCGGAATGGCTTGTGGAAAATGAAATCAAACCCTTTAAATGGCCGGAGATAAACAGCGGTAAGATACGGGTGAACATGGACGACGGCTCTTATGTCAGCTTTTCCGCGTTTATTTCGCTGCATTGCAATCCCTATACCTCGCACGAAAAGCCGTACAAGGGCGGAGTACGATTATCTCATTTGGTTTTCCCCGGGAGAACGCGCACCTTGGCCTTTGAAATGACAATGAAATGCGGCGTTGTGGATCTGGAATTTGGCGGAGGAAAGGCGGGCATCCAGCTCAAAAAACCCATAACCCAATATTCCGACGGAGAACTCCACAGAATCATAGAGGCCTTTGCTACCGTATTTATAGGGGAACAACGGATTATATCGCCCAGATACTATACTCCCGCCACCGACATGGGGACTACACCTCAGCATATGGACATAATTCATAATAAATTCTGGGAAATCACCAAGGGAACAATTCAGGGCGCTCCAGTGACGGGACGTTCAGTGGAAAATGGCGGCATCCCGGGACGTGAAGAAGCTACGGCGCTCGGGGGGCTCGTTGTGCTTGAAAAATTACGCAAGGCCGCGCATATGCCCAAACTGCGGAAAAAGCCAACGGTAATCGTACAGGGCCTTGGACAAGTAGGGGGCAATTTCGTGGAGCTTGCGGCAGAAAGGGACTATAAAATCGTTGGCGTAAGCAATATTTCCGGAGCGGTTTTAAATAAACAAGGCATAGACCTTGAAGAATTGCCCAGGAAACCCAACGGACAAATAGACCCCAATGCCTCACTGGATCGGGTCAGCGGACAACATTGCGCTCCCGAGAAAATTATTACAGGGCCTTGCGATATATTGGTGCCGGCTGCAATGGAAAATACGATAACAGCCGAAAACGCTGGCAGGATAAACTGCAAGGTACTGCTTGAACTCGCCAACCATCCTACGAGCGAAGAAGCAGATATAATACTGTCGGAAAAAGGGGTCTACATAATACCCGATATATTTGCAAATGCCGGAGGGGTAAGCGCATCTTTCTGGGAATGGTCGCTTAGCTTTGGCCACCCGCGCCACAGCATACAAATCCCCGAAACCCTTGAAGAAGTAAGGTCAAACCTGACCGCTCAGATGGAAGACGCGACTTCGCAAATCCTGGAATACGCGACAAAATACGACACGGACCTTAGAGGAGCAGCGTGGCTTAAGGCCATGGATAGAATAAGCTCGCGGCTTATAAAAAAGCATGGCGGTCGATGGGCTCCAAAAACACACGAGTAACATACCAAATCCTGCCATAATATGGTAGGATTTTTATATCTATGAAAATTGTTATAGAAAATATAAATCAAAATTTAGCTAATGCGCTACGAAGATGCGGGTATCATTTTGAGCGGCAGCATACCGATACGGACGAAGTAAGCGCTGCCCGCGATCTTGGCGCGGGAGGATTTCCAAGGTTTCACTGCTACGCAAAACTTGCCGGAAAAGATATGCACATAAACCTCCACCTTGACCAAAAGCGCCCCGTTTATAGGGGCACAAGCGCGCATGGGGGTGAATATGAAGGAGATGTAGTCGAGCAAGAAGCCGCGCGAATTAAATCAATTCTCAATAAATAAGCTATTCCTTATTTATAAGCGTTCCTCTGAACTTTTTTCCGCGCAGGATATTTTCCATGTTCTCAAGATCCGTGCCGCGGGCGACAATCGCCTCGAGCTTCAGGCTCTGCGCGAGTTTTGCGGCGATAGGGTCGACGGGCGACTTTAAGCCGGGAGTCCAAACATCCCCAACCATCTTGCGATACTCTTTCCATGAAATATCTTTAAGCGGCTTTGCGTGCTTATTTTTTTCTATGTCCTCGTCATACACGCACGGTATTTTTGTAGCTACAATAAGGCGTTTTGTCTGGAAGCGGCTCGCGAGCATTACGGCAACATAATCCGTAGACCAGCCGGGCCGCCAGCCGGATGCTATAAAAAGATTGTATTTCTCTTCATTTTTTATTTTCTTAAGGGGGCTGTCCAGGACAACCGGGTGCGCGATATCAAAAAAAATAACCCTTAATAGATGGGCATTTATACGAGTGGCATGAATTCCGATCCAGTCCTTATCTTCGTCGGATAATTCAACAATTCCTGCCGCGGCGTTTTGATAATCCCGGGCGATTCTTCCGCCTCCCGCGACAACCACAAACCTTCTGCCTTCACTCACGAATTTCAAAATAAACTTCCTGAATTGTTTTAAGAAATGCGCCTGGATATTCCTTGATGCGATTATAGATCCTCCAAGCGCGATTACTATGGTCTCCTGCGGGTCCGAGTTCATTGGTCTTTATTATACAAAATATCTACAATTTTACAATGTCCCCTAGCATTGGCGCTTCAGCATCTATACCCAGATGATCCTGTAAAAGCTGTACGAGCGCAAGGGACGGACCCTCTTCACCCTGCACTACAAAAGTCTTCTTTAATTTTCCGCCATCTTTAATTTTCTCAACCCACTCCCGCAATTTTTTCTGATCGGCGTGGGCGGAGTATCCGCCTATTGCTTTTACGCCGCAGCGCACCGGCACGCGCTCTCCAAAAATTTTCACGCTTTTTGCGCCGTCAAATATCCGCCTGCCCAAAGTGCCTGCCGCCTGATAGCCGATAAATAAAATAGAGCTATTTGGATCCGGCAAATATCTGCGCTCGTGGTGGAGAATCCTGCCGCCCGTAGACATGCCAGATCCCGCGATGATGATTTTTGGCGAAGGCACATCACTTATTCCTTTGGATTCTTGCGCTGTATAAGTAAACTTTAATCTTGGAAATTGAAAGACCTGATCTCCCGATTCTATAAGATACATCGCCTTTTTATTATAGTATTCGGGATATTTCCCATATATTTTGGTGGCATCAATAGCCAGGGGGGAATCAATAAAAACAGGTACCTCCGGCACGCGGTGATTTTCCACAAGCGAATTAAGCTCATATAAAAGTTCTTGAGTCCTTTCAAGGGCGAATGAAGGAATCATAAGGGTTCCGCCCCTTGCGACTGTATCCTCTATCGCGTCTTCAAGTAAATTCTTTCTCTCGTCCAGTTTTTCATGTTCGCGGTCTCCGTATGTTGATTCCACGACAACGTAATCCGCTTCTGTAATAAATTCGGTGGGGCGAAGAAGAGGCACCGGTGGATTCCCGAGGTCTCCTGAAAAAACAATCTTTTGCCCATCTGCCCACACCTCTATTATAGCCGAACCGAGTATATGCCCGGCATCGCGAAACCGGCATTTTATATCTCCTGCCGCTTTTAATACTTTGCCATACTCTATTTCTTCTATATATTCCAGAGTTTTTACAACATCTTTTTTTGAATAAAGCGCTTCCCTGCCCTCGCGCTTCGCCTCATATGCCATTATGCCCTGGGAGTCATCCAGCATGATCTCCGCAAAGTCCTTTGTCGGCCGCGTCATAAAAATCTTTCCGCGAAACCCGTCTTTCACAAGCTTCGGCAGGCGGCCGGTATGATCAATATGAGCATGCGTTATTAAAACCGCATCGATGGTCGAAGGATCATAAGAAAATTTTTTATAATTTTGCTTTTCCGCGTGGCGGGTGCCTTGTGCGAGTCCGCAGTCAACCAAAATCTTCGAATTCTCCGTTTCTATAAGGTAGTTTGCGCCTGTTACAGACCTTGCCCCGCCGTGGAAAGTAAGAGTAGCCATATACTCACTATATACTTTTTATTCTAAAAGGAGAACGCTTGACGCATGCATATTTCTTGCAACAAAAAAGAGCACCCGAATCTTCAGCTTGCCCGCGCGCCGCATGGTGCGTGGGCATTTCTTCCAGTAACACTCCAACCGTAGCCGGAGTAACCAAAAGATGGTAACTATGAGGGCCAATTTTTATACTATTTAAAAGTAATTAACCAACCCTTAAAGCTCCTATTGCCTTTTTGATGCTCTTTTTTATCCCTCCGACATAAGTCAGAGGGAAATATGGGGGGATAAAGGTACTTTCCCTTACAGATACATGATATCAAAGAGCGCAAAGTGCTGTCAAGTATTCCCTATTTCTTTTTTGAAACGAAGTGTTGCATTGGCAAAAATAACTATAGTAAAAATCTATACACGGTGTTTCAAAAATAAAACAAAATAAAGACGCCCCTTGATAAATGGCTCTATAGCGCCAAATAATAACTGTGGATAAGTTTATTATGCTACCTTGTTATAATACAATAAGAAACAAGGCATTTCTTAAATGATACATCGTTCACCATGCGCAAATGCCCCAAAAGGTCGTAAAATGCCCTTTTATCCACGAAGTTATCCACACCCTATATGCGAAATAAAATACCCAAAGAAATGGCGCTTCTTGGTGACTATCTGCGCCGGATACGTACTGACCTCGGTCTTTCCATGCATGAAGTAGCGCGCCGCACCACCCTTACGCCAAGCTATATATCCAAAATGGAATCCGGAAATACCTTTCAGACCATCAGCGCCCACGGACTTATAGAATTTTCCAAATGCTACAATATGCCTGCATCTGTCATGCTCGAAAAAGCAGGGTTCACCCCCGAGAGCGAAGATGATTTACCCGGACTCTCCTCGTATCTGCGCCTCAAATATAAAGCACCGCAGCAGGCGGTGCAGGAGATGGAGATCGCATGGAGCATCATAAAACAAAAATACCAAGTAGGCTCTTAACAACGCATCTATTTATATATACAACAAAAATACCCCGGCCGCGGCCGGGGTATTTTTGAATCAATTCCTATAGTCCTATAACAATCATGGATTTGCGAATTTCGCGGATCGGCTCTTTGTATCCCGTCGCATAATCCTGCAAAGCTGCCTCCAGGATATCCTCCTTATAACGAAATCCTTCTCCGCGCCTAGTGCCGGGGTCGTTTGTGATAAACTCTTTTTTCTGGGCATCGTACCCTTTTACAATAAGCATGTGCTGAAGCGGGCCCGGAGGAGTATAAAAAGGGTTTCCGATTTTCTGGCCATTGATCGCTGCAATTACCACGTTCCCCTTTGCGAGCTCGCTTTTTATATCCTTAGCGGTTATATCATTTTTTACTTCGATATTTTGATAATCAAAATAATCCTTCATTATCATTGCAGTGTCCTCGACAGATGTGTCTCTGAACTCACCATAATTTTTCTGAGCAAAATTCGATATCGCAGAGATCGCTTTCTCCGCCTCTTTTGGGCTTATGAAACCCTTTTGCTGAACCCACAGCATCGCCATCAGCATAGAGGCCTCTTCGCACCCTTGTTGAAACATCACATTATCCCAGTTGCCCGAAGGCGCCTGCGAAGCAAAAGGAACATTCATCAGAATACTGACCTCCTCCGATTTGGTATCGGCAGTCGCGGGGGTCAGACCCCCCACATCCGTCGTAGTGGAGTTTGTAACAATTTTTTCTGCAGGACTTTTGTGAAATTTTCCCGCATTTGGCATTGATATATAATGACTCGTCTCTGTTTCGTAGCTCTCCAACCCCCTAAATATAAACCAGCCCTCCACAATAACAATAGGAATCATTAAAAATATAGTCAGTTGAACTATTTTATTCTTCATAATACTATTGTATATACAAGACCCTTGAGGAGGCAAATTTATGCGAAATCTGATAACAGACCAAGACCTAACAAAAGACGAAATCCTAGCCCTGTTTGAATCTGTAAAGGAACTAAAAGAAAAGCAGAAGCGCGGCGAACCGCACCGGCTCCTTGAAGGCAAGACGCTTGCGATGATCTTTGAAAAAACATCTTTGAGAACGAGAACGAGCTTTGAAATTGGAATGTTTCAGCTTGGCGGCCACGCATCTTTCCTAAACTCGCAAGACCTCCAGCTTGGCCGCGGAGAAACGGTAGCCGATACCGCGCGGGTCCTGGGAAGGTATTACGACGCAATAATGGCAAGGGTCTTTGATCACGGGAATTTGGAAACACTGCGAGAATGCGCCGGCGTGCCGGTAATCAACGGCCTTTCCGATAAATTTCACCCCTGTCAGGCACTGACCGATATATTTACAATCTGGGAACGAGGGCTGGATTTACGGGAAATCACTATAGTATTTGCAGGTGATGCCGACAACAATGTCACAAATTCCCTTATGCTTATTTGCGCGCGTCTTGGAATACAGTTCCGAGTCACCTGCCCAGTGGAATATATGCCAAGAGAAGAGATTATCTCTTTGGCACAAATAGACAAAGCGTCTGACATGTTCCCCGTTGCAATATATACGTCTGACCCGAAAAACGCAGCGAGAAACGCGGATGTAATATATACCGATACGTGGGTAAGCATGGGCAAGGAAAAAGAAAACAAAAAAAGAATTAGACTTCTCTCTCCGTATCAGGTGAACAAAGAGCTTGTTTCTTGCGCAAAGAATGATGTCTTGGTCATGCACTGCCTTCCCGCCCATAGGGGCCAGGAGATAACTGACGAAGTGATTGACTCCACCAATTCTATTGTGTTTGATCAGGCGGAAAACCGTTTGCATGTGCAAAAAGCGATATTGACAATGCTCTTAAGGTAGCATAATCTGACCAACAGAACCTAAAACAAGGAGGGCGCGATGCAGCTGCCGCATGTAATTTCCGCAAAGGACTTCACCCGGGCACAACTGGATGAATTGTTTATAAAAGCAAGCAGGGTCAAAAAATTGTTGGCCAAAAACTATTATCAGACAGATGGGAGCGGCCATATTATAAAAGATTTTTTACCCTCATACCTTACAGAACGAACAATGGCACTACTTTTCGACCAACCTTCCCTGCGCACCTCAAGCTCTTTTGAAACAGCAATGTATGCCCTCGGAGGCAACTGCGTCACCTACCGGAATGCCTCCCGCGAATCATCCATTGCCAAAGACGAATCCTTGGAAGACACTATTGAAATGCTGAGCGGGAATCCAACGGTAAGCGTACTCGTCCTGCGCCACCCCGAAGCCGGCGCCGCCCAAAGAGCAACAAGTGTAAGCAGTGTGCCTGTCATAAACGCGGGAGACGGCACCGAGCACCCGACACAAGCCCTTGTAGATATTTTTACAATACAGGAAGCTCTCGGGTCGGTAGAGGGAAAACGCATCACTCTGGTCGGCGATATGCACGCGCGTACCGCAAGATCGCTGCGATATGCTCTTTCTCTATATCCAAGTACAACGATATCTATGGTTACTGCTGAAGACAAACCACGCAGTCTCCTTGAGGCCGCCAAGTTTTCCGACGTGCTTTACGTCCTGCGTCCTCAACAGGAAAATTGGTCTAAAGACGTAGAAGACCCCGCACGGAAGGCACAAAGGATAAAAAAATCTTTAGACAAATATTACGCGGCCTGCACTGTTAGCAACGAGGTTCTCGCGCAAATGCCCGAAAACTCGATCGTCCTGCATCCCCGCCCGAGAGGCTCGGAGCTCCCGACAGAAGTTGACTCCGACTCTAGGGTCCTGCACGCGGTGCAAGGCAGAAACGGCGGACCCGTAAGAATAGCCCTTCTTGAAATGATGCACTCCGGAGAATGGCAAAGACTAGAAAACAAATAACCCCGCTAAGCGGGGTTTTAAATTTCAACGGCTCAATACTTTTAAAGTATTGAGCCGTTGACAAACTGGGTGCCTAGAGGGAATTGAACCCTCATTACTGCCTCCACAAAGCAGCGCTTTACCATTAAGCTATAGGCACCATGGTGCCCCCGAGAGGAATCGAACCTCTATCAAGAGCTTAGAAGTCTCTAGTTCTATCCGTTGAACTACGGGGGCAATATTTGATGCTTTATTGTACCATATTTACAGATAAGTATCAATATTATTATATCATCGCAAAAGATTTACGGAAATGCATATTTTTGCTATTATGCCACCGCACGGGGTGTAGCATAGTGGTAGTGTACGCGCTTTGGGAGCGCGTGGTCCGAGTTCGATTCTCGGCACCCCGACGGCGGGTATCGTATAGCGGTTATTATCTCAGTTTTCCAAACTGATGACGGGGGTTCGACTCCCCCTACCCGCTCAAAAATAAATGGCTCCGACGTAATGTCGGAGCCATTTATTTTATAGACCTTGCCTGCCAGCAGGCAAGGATCTCTTTATCCCTAATCCTAGCGTACTGCGTCCTTGAGAGCCTTTCCTGCCTTGAACTTGGGCACATTCATCGCAGGTATCTGCAGCTTTTCGCCCGTTCTCGGGTTTACACCCTGTCGCGCGCTTCGATTTGAAACCTGAAATGTTCCAAAACCGGTAAGGCCAATTGAGTCGCTTTGAGTCAACGCGGCAGTTACCACATCGGTAAAAGCCCTGAGCACGGCATCGGCCTGGGTCTTTGTGACACCTGCCTTTGATGCCATTTGTTCTACGAGGTTGTCTCTAGTCATTTATATAAAACGATCCTAATCTACGAATTCCATCCGAATGATCCTAATATTCGGATAATTCGGATGCGCATTCGGAACATTCGGATCGCCTTTATTAGTGCTGACCTTTATATCTTTATTTTAACCCCCTAATCAATAATTTGGCAAGTGTATAAGCCAACTCAGTCCACAATCTCCCTGATTCTTTTCACTTTCTTGCATTTCCCATCCTTGCCAATATCAAACAATACCGCCCCTATCTCAACCGCCCCCTCGGCTATCTCCTTTTTTTGCGGCACCTGCGACAAGAGTTCCTTTATCATTATATCCTTATCTACTCCTATAGAGGAATCCTTTACGCCGCACATGCCCGCATCTGTGAGATACCCCGTGCCCTTAGGCAAAACCTGCTCGTCTGCGGTTGGCACATGGGTGTGCGTTCCCACCATGCAAGATACCCTGCCATCGAGGTAAAATCCAAGAACCCTTTTTTCTGAAGTTGTTTCCGCATGAAAATCAACAAATACTGCGTCAAATTCCCCCTCGTCAAATTCTCCCAAAATCTCGTCTGCCTTTCTCATGGGGCAGTCGATCTGTGTCTTCATAAATACTCTTCCCATCAAATTTATAACAAGCAGCCGTTTTGTCGCGACCTGTACAGTATAAAATCCCTTTCCGTAGGCGCCGGGGGGGTAGTTTGCCGGACGAGCTAAAGGAAGCGCTTTGTCGAGAAGCAGCTCTTTTGAATCCTTTCCTTCCCATACATGATTGCCGGATGTAAAAAAATCAACCCCTGCTTCCGTAATTTCTCTTAGGGTTTCGTTTGAAATACCGTGGCCATGCGCAAGATTCTCAACATTTGCGCCGATGATATCCGGGTTGTATTTCTTTTTCAGACTGGGCAATATCTTTGCTATCCCTTCTCTGCCGGGACGGCCTACGATATCGCCAAAAAATAAAATTTTCACTCCCCTACTATAGCAGGTTTTTACGAAAAATAAAACCCCCTGATATATCAGAGGGTTGAAGTAAGGGATCCCGAGTACGTCCAAAGATTGCGAGTCAATTTCTCTATGCGAATCTTTTCGGATTCAATCGCAAGCTCACCCATCATTTCCTTGCTCTTAAGAAACCTTGTATTGTGTTTATTGTCGCAAAAACCTTGGCTTGCTATAATCTTTTCCAAAAAAACTACGTTTGTATATACCCCCGAAAACAAAATCTCTTCCCTCAAAACGCGCAACAACCTAAGGCGGGCGTCTTCCCGGCTGCTGCCGCCGCACACTACTTTCATTATTAAGGGCTCATAATCCATAGGTATACCGTAGCTTTCACCGGCATCCAACGCACTGTCTATCCGGATGTCTCCATCTGTATCCCCCGGAAGAGTTACAGCTGTGAGTGTCCCGAATTGTAATACAAATTCTTCTCGCCGCACATCCCAAATTTCGGGGTATATTCGCACTTCTATGGCATGCCCGCTTCTTTTTATGTCCTTTTGTCTGAATGGCAGCTCCCGGCCGCCGGCTATTAAAATCTGGAGCTCGACAAGGTCTTTCCCTGTTACCATCTCCGTAACGCCATGCTCTACTTGAAGCCGCGTATTCATCTCAATAAAATATACGTCCCCATTCTGATCTGCGAGAAACTCCACAGTTCCGGCACCGGTGTAGGGAGTTTTTAATTCCTTCTTTACGCGCTTTACAATTTTCACGGCATATTTACAGATGAGCTGCCTTTTTTTGCTGTCAAGTTTTCTTGCGGGACTTTCTTCTACGATTTTTTGATTTCTTCTTTGCATGGAACAGTCGCGCTCAAATAAATGCACCGCTTTTCCGCGGCTATCTCCCAGTATCTGAACTTCTATATGCGAGACATCTTCAAGGTACTGTTCCAGGTAAATACTGGCGTTGCCAAATGCTCCTCTGGCCTGCGAACGACAGATTTCAAGAGCGGGAAGCAGATATTCCTCCGAATACACGACTCTCATGCCTATCCCGCCGCCGCCGCTTTGCGGCTTCACCAGCAGGGGATAGCCGATATTTTTTGCTATTTTCCTAACCCGCTTATCGTAATCCTCTGCAGATTCCTTGAGCTTTCTTTCTATCGATCTTCTGCTTCTTTTTAGAGTAGGCACGCCGGCTTTCTTTGCTATTTCAAGCGCCTCAAGCTTATTGCCCATGGCCTCTATAACTTCCGGATTCGGCCCTATAAAAACAATGCCTGCTTCAGCGCAGGCCCTTGCGAATAAATGATTTTCTGCCAAAAATCCGTAACCGGGATGTATGGCATCCGCGCCAGCCGCTCTTGCCGCTTCGATGATCTTGGCAATGTTCAAATAGCTATGCGCAGGGGCAGATTCCCCGATATAATACGCCTCGTCCGCTTCCTTCACGTAGGGCATGCCGCGATCCGCCTCTGAATATACGGCAACTGTTCTGATATTCATCTTTCTGCACGTTCTCATTATCCGCCGCGCTATCTCGCCGCGGTTTGCGATCAGTATTTTTTCAAACACTCATCATCTCCTATCGCGCGCCAGGCACCGGCCGGTGCCTGGCTGCCGGGTGGTGCATACTACCTGGCATACTCAATCGCTCTTGTTTCGCGGATTACTGTCACTTTTATGTCACCGGGGTACTTGAGGTCCTGCTGAATTCTGTTTGCTATATCGCGCGCTGTCTTTTTTGCGGTAAGGTCATCTATTTCGGTCGGGGTTACAAACACTCGGATTTCTCTGCCTGCTTGTATGGCGTATGATTTCTCGACACCGCTAAAGGAATCCGCGATTCCCTCAAGCTCGGACAAGCGCTTGAGATAATTTTCCACGGTATCGCGGCGCGCGCCGGGACGAGCAGCGGAGAGAGCATCCGCGGTCTGCACGATTATGGACTCGGGCGTTTCGTAGGGATATTCCTCGTGGTGCGACTGCATCGCTATTATCACATCCTCGGATACTCCGAACTTTTTGAGCAGGTTTCTGCCGATTTCAACGTGCGACCCCTCTATCTCGTGGTCCACGGCCTTGCCGATGTCATGAAGGAGTCCCCCTTTCTTGGCGACTTGAATATCGCACCCTATTTCACCGGCAAGAGCCCCGGCAAGATGGCATACTTCAAGCGAGTGCATCAGCACGTTCTGTCCATAGCTTGTGCGGAATCGCAGGCGTCCAAGTATCCATATGAGCTTCGGGTCAAGGCCCAGAATCCCCGCATCATATACGGCCGCCTCGCCCGCTTCTTTTATTTTATTTGAAATTTCTTCTTTTGCCTTTGCTACATATTCCTCAATGCGCGCGGGCTGAATCCTGCCGTCAACCATAAGTTTTTCAAGGGCAAGTTTTGCAATTTGCCTTCGTACCGCGTCGAAACCGGATATTACAAGGGACTCGGGAGTATCATCTATTATAAGCTCGACGCCGCATAGGCGCTCAAGCGTGCGTATATTTCTCCCCTCTTTTCCGATAATTCTTCCTTTAATCTCGTCCGAAGGCAAAGCAATGGTCGTTGTGGTGATTTCCTGCACTTGAGGCGCCGCGTACCGCTGTATCGCGGTAACCAGTATATCTTGAGCCCTCTTTTCCAATGTTTCCTTGCCATGATTCTCAAGCTTTATCACACGTTCGTTTATCTCCCCCTGCACTTCTTGCTCGACACGGGATATAAGCTCGGCTTGGGCGTCTTTTTGGGACAAACCCGAAACACGCTCAAGTTCTTTGAGCTCACTCACGCGAAGCGCGTCTATTTCTTTTTTTATTTCTTTTAGCCGTTCACCCTTTTCCTGGAGCTTCTTTTCCTCGCCGTCAAGCTTGGTATTCTTTTTTTCTACAAGCCCTTCTTTTTCAAAAATCCTTTTCTCGCGCTGTATAAAGTCCTTTTTTAATTCCTGCTCTTCTTTCTTTGCCTCTTCCAGAAATTTTGCTGATTTATCGCGAGCCGCAATCACAATATTGCTGGCCTCGGTCTTTGCGTTGGAGATAATTTTAGTAACCTGCTCTTCGGCTGTTCCGCGCTGATGTTTTGCAATGCTCTGGCGCACGAAGTAACCAAGCATTGACCCTAGTGCTAAGGTGATTATGCCCACGGTAAGTGGGATTAGTTCTATAGTCATGGTATTTTGCTGATATTAAATGTATATCCATTCAATAAATGGTACCAAATTATTTTGATTTATGCAAGCGTCCTTTGTCCTTATTCGTAATTATCTCATCAATTATTCCGTACTCTTTCGCTTCCACGGCTGACATATAAAAATCCCTGTCCGTGTCTTTCTCTATTTTGTCGAACTTCTGGCCCGTGTGTTTGGCTAATATACGATTTAATTTCTCTTTTATTTTTACTATATGGCGCGCGGATATTTCAATCTCGACTGCCTGCCCTTCCACCCCTCCCATCACCTGGTGCAAAAGAATTTCTGAATTGGGAAGCGCGTATCTCTTGCCCGCGGCACCCGCGGTAAGTATTGTAGCCCCCATAGAGGCCGCCATGCCGACACAAATCGTCGCGACGTCGGGCTTTATATATTGCATGGTATCGTAAATGGCAAGGCCGGCAGTCACCGATCCTCCGGGAGAGTTAACATAAAGCTGTATGTCTTTCTCCGCGTCTCTGCTCTCAAGAAACAGAAGTTGAGCGATTACAGTACTTGCCAACGAGTCCATAATAGGGCCCGAAAGAAAAACAATGCGCTCGCGCAGAAGACGCGAATAGATGTCATACGCCCGCTCTCCATATTGGCTTTTCTCGATTACTGTAGGTATTAAGTTCATACTATAAAGCCTACTATTAGCAACGCGACTATATTCAGCACCTTTATCATTGGGTTTATGGCCGGGCCAGCCGTATCTTTATACGGATCTCCGACCGTATCTCCCGTAATCGCGGCTCTATGGGCCTCGGATCCCTTTCCGCCATAATTACCGTCTTCTATAAGTTTTTTGGCGTTGTCCCATGCGCCCCCTCCCGATGTCATTGACAACGCAAGAAACAACCCTACTGTAATCCCGCCCACAAGCAGGCCTCCGAGCGCCTCCGGGCCCAGTACAAACCCTACAAGTATTGGCGCCCCTACCGGAAGAAGTGCGGGAATTACCATTTCGCGCAAAGACGCCTTTGTCACAATATCAACACACCTCTCGTAATTTGGCTTGGCATTTCCCTCGCGAAGTCCCGGGATTTCCCTGAATTGCTTGCGAACTTCTTCTACCACGGAGTTTGCGGCTCGTGCAACAGACGACATAAGGAATGACACAAATAGATAGCTTATAACTCCGCCAAGAAACAATCCTATAATGACCTGGGGGTCGTCAAGCGAAAACCAGACGCTTTTACCCACTATCCCCGCAAGCTCTTCTTTATAGGCAACAAACAAAACAAGTGCCGCAAGGCCGGCTGAAACAATCGCGTAGCCTTTTGTGATTGCTTTCGTTGTGTTCCCCGCGGAATCAAGCGCGTCAGTACGAACTCGCGTGCTCTCGGACATGCCGGACATCTCAGCAATCCCTCCGGCGTTATCGGCAACAGGCCCGAAAGCATCAACGGCAACGACTATTCCCGCAAGCGACAGCATGCCCATCACAGCCAAAGCCACGCCATATATGCCCGCAAGCCAAAAGCTCAAGATTATACCGATACTTATAAGAATTACAGGGGCCGCGGTTGCTTCAAGTCCGACCGCCAGGCCCGTGATTATATTAGTCGCATGCCCCCCAAGAGAAGAGCGTGCGATGCGCTTTACGGGAGAAAAATTTTTCGAAGTATAATAATCGGTTATGGCGAACATTCCTCCTACCAATAGAAATCCTACAAGAATCGCAAGGTATATCTGAAGAAGAGAATACTGCATAGATCCGCTCACTATCATGGAGGTGATTGGGAGGAGTAAAACTATTGAAAAAATAATGGATAACCCAACCGCCACGTACAGCATTTTCATGACCCCTGTATACGGCACAAACCTTAAAATAAAAATACTCAAAAGCGTCGCAATGATTCCACAAGCGCCTATGGCAAGGGGAAGCAATATAGCTCCTTCAAAATCCGGAAACATTAAAGACCCAAGGAGCATTACGGATAGCGCGGAAATAATATATGTCTCGAAAAGATCTGCCGCCATACCGGCGCAATCTCCGACATTGTCCCCCACATTGTCGGCAATAACAGCGGGGTTCCTTGGATCGTCTTCCGGAATACCTGCCTCAACTTTCCCGACAAGGTCAGCGCCGACGTCCGCGGCTTTTGTGAATATACCCCCCCCAATTCGCGCAAATATCGAGAGCAAGCTTCCTCCAAATCCAAGCCCTATAAGAGCTCTTAAGTCGCCTATAAAATAATAAAAGACAGATATAACAAGGAGCGCGAGGCCCGCTACCATAAGCCCTGTTACCGTACCGCTCCTAAATGCCACCGAGAAAGCCGACGCCTCGGAGTGCTCGGCCGCTTCGGCTGTGGCGCCATTTGCGTGTACCGACACAATCATGCCTATGTATCCCGCAAGCGCCGACGCCGCGGCGCCCACTATGAATCCAAGAGCGACCTTCCACCCAAGCAAAACCAAAAGTACGATACAAATTCCCGCCGCGGCAAAGAATATAGCACGGTATTCACGAGCAAGATATGCTTTCGCTGATGTGCGTATGAATCCGGAAATTTCCCGGACTTTGTCATTTTTGAGTTCTGCTTTTTTAAAATTTAATGCCCAAAAACCTGCTATGCCAAGAGCAATAAGAGATGTGACTATTGAAAACAAAATTATCATTATTCCTCTTTAGTTTTTTTAGATTTTTTAGTTTCTTTAAGTTTTTTAGGTTTTTTTTCTTTTTTCTCTTCCTTTTTATTCTTCGGCTTTTCCTCTGACTTTGCCGATTCCTTAACCTTTTCCGCTTCTCTGCTCTTTATATCCATTTTCCATCCGGTAAGTTTTGCTGCAAGCCGCACATTTTGCCCCTCCTTGCCAATCGCAAGAGATAACTGGTCTTCCGCGACCGTTACAAGCATACGATTTTTTTCCGCACTTACATCCAAGACCTTTGCGGGCGAGAGCGAATTTGCCGCAAATTTTTCCATATTTTCATTCCATTCAATTATATCAATTTTTTCTCCTCCAAGTTCATTGATAACGGCCGTCACCCGCGTACCTCGCTGGCCAACCATCGATCCTATCGGGTCTATACCTTCCTGAGTTGCTGTTACCGCGACTTTGCTTCGTTCTCCCGGCTCCCTCGCAATTGATTTTATTACCACAGCTCCCGATGCGATTTCGGGGACCTCGAGCTCAAAGAGACGCGACAGAATCTTGGGGTGAGAGCGGGATACGTATATCTGCGGCCCCTTGGGCCCTATCTGGACTTCCGTCACATAAACACGCAGTCGCTCCCCCATCCTATAATGCTCGCCCTGCACTTGATCCTTAAGGAGCATAACCCCTGTGGCCTTGCCTATGTCAAAAAATACGATCATTCCTTCTACCCGCTGCACTATCGCAGAAACAATTTGATCTTCTTTGTCTTTGAATTCTTTAAATATCGCGTCGCGCTCTGCCTCTCTTATACGCTGCAAAATTACCTGCTTTGCGGTTTGCGCGGCAATTCTTCCGAAATCATCTTTGGTTTCAAGGTTGAATACAAGCTCATCGCCGGGCTTTGCCTTTTTTTTAATCTCTTTTGCCTCATCAGCCATTATATGTTTTTCGGGGTTGAAGCGCACTTTTTTTTCTCCTTCTTCGAACAGCTGCTCTTCCTCTTCGCGGACAAACCTCTGCTCTTCTTGTGATGCCTCTTGCTCCACAACCTCTTCTTCGCTTTTTATCATATTCTCATCCACGACCAATTTAACCTGCCAGAGCTTTAACGCTCCGGTTTCTTTATCGAGTTTTGCCCGTATTATTTGGCCTTTTTTGCCGTAATCCTTTTTGTATGCCGCAGCAATAGCCGTCTCAATGGTCTCCAGAATCACATCTTCCGGTATCCCCTTTTCCTCTGATATTTGCGCTACTGCGGACGTAAATGCTTTTAAGTCCATATTTATGTTAGAAAAAATGCCCCGTTCTCACGGAGCCCAATTATTACATATCCCAGTATAGCACCTAGTGAGATTATGTCAATGCTTCAGAAATTAAAACTCCGGCATTATGCCGGAGGCGGAGGGAGTTTTTCAAACACTTTCTTTATCTTTTTAACTCCATATACCAGAAGGTTATGTTCGTTTATGTTGAGCGCAGGCGAAAATCCTATCGCGTTTTTTCTCTTTATGGCCAGAATTCCTTCCCTAAAAAGCTCTTCCCAAATATGCCGCACATCGTACCCCTGCGTTATCTCAATAGCTATAAGAAGCCCCCTGCCGCGCACTGCCTTTATCGCATCGGACTCAATTTCGCGAAGTTTTTCCAGAAACTCCTCGCCAAGAGCCTCCACTCTTTTAAGGAAGCTTGGTTCGGAGATAATATCAAGCGTCTTTACCGCGACAGCGCAACCCTCGGGATCTCCTCCAAAAGTGCTGCCTTCCGTGCCCTCTGTCAAAAGCTCCAGCACTTCCTTTGAAGCGACGAATAGAGATTCTTTATTCATGCCGCCGCCAAGCGCCTTCCCAAGGATCATGCCATCCGGCCTCGCATCTTCACCTTCGTGTTGCCATGCAAACATCTTACCTGTGCGGCCAAGGCCTGTCTGAACCTCGTCAAGTATAAAAAGTACGTTGTTTTCTTTACAAATTCTCCCTACTTCTCTTATATATCCATCCGGAGGCACTATTACGCCTGCTTCCGCCTGTATGGGCTCCACAATAAAGGCTGCTGTATGGTTATTTACGACTTTCTTGAGCTCTTCCAAATCTCCAAACGGTATTTTCCTGAAAGCCCGTTCCGAGCCAAACGGCCCGAAGTTTTCTCTCGTCCGGGGGTCGCTCGAAGCCATTGTGGCGGCAAGGCTTCTCCCATGAAAATTTTCTTTGCAGACGATAATTTCGGCTCTGTTGTCGCCTATGCCTTTGACTTCATAACCCCAACGTCTTGCCGCTTTTAGGGCGAGGTCAAATCCTTCCATCCCCACGTTCTTGGGCAATATCATTTCCATGCCGGAAAGATGACTGACTTTTTCTCCAAGATCCGCAAGTTCTTCCGACATCCCGGCCCCGCGCGAATACAAAACAATTCTCTTTTCCCTGCGGCGCTTCTCCAACAGCGCTTCTATTTCGGGATTGCGATGCCCCAAGCTCAACGCCGAATAATTGGTATGCAAATCGAGCATGGACTGCCAGGAATCGTTCCCGTCCTTTCCCTCCATAATCCCGTATACCCATTCGCCAGACCCCATTCTTTCCACAAACATCGGCGGCGCATAGTTCGGCGCAACATATTTATATAGCTTATCCCTGACTTCTCGGACCTTTCCCATCACTAAACCTCCTGCAAATTGCGCTAATATGGGAAGCAAGGGCTCTAGCCAACTGATATCGCGTTTTTAAGGTGCCTCAGATTCGCCTTGCGAGCTTCCGTATCCAATTCTACGCCTATGACATCAATTTGCCAAGATGTCTCGTCTGGGTATTTATTTTTTATTAAATAATATTCCGCGGTGCGTATAAGCTTTCCCTGTTTTCTCCTGTCCACATTTACTCCGTAATCCACATCAAACCCACACGATGATCCGTCCGCCTCAAATCTGAGTTCCAAAGTCCTTGTTGACCCGGACTCACTGGTCGCGGTTATGTCCGCGCCATAATTGTAGCAGTATATGGTCTATACCATTTTTGCAAAC